>JAAUXU010097473.1_pt1 | contig 29567 bp, 28 predicted proteins | sample 7278151 | NCBI WGS metagenome assembly JAAUXU01 (sample SAMN14350113, study PRJNA611818) | marine sediment metagenome | isolation source: surface marine sediment (1.8m) | place: French Polynesia: Moorea | collected 2018-08
ACAGGATAACATGCCTGGTTTTCTACATTCTTGTCTCACTTTGCGCACTAAATGTACGCGGGCTGGCACTCTCTCGTTGAGTGACGCCCCCCCCCCCCCCGGCGGGGGGGGGGGGCGCGCCCCCCCCGGCGGGGCCACTTTTACCCCCCCACCTCCCCCCACCTCCTCTCTCTACTGATCTTATGGTGGAGGCTGGGAGGGAGGTTCCTCTGTTTCTCTCAGCAATCCATGACTAAAGATGGAGCTGTCAAATAGGCACGAACAAACACAGGAAACTTGAGCATTCATCCTGCAGGAAAAATGTCCATAATTTGGCCCTTCTCGGCATGAGTCAATAGCATCTGCGCACTGAAACGAATCTTGCCCATAAATTGGAATCAAAGACCAATGCTGAGATTTCCCAAAATACCCCCCGCGTGTGACATTTTTTCGACGTGTGGGGGTGGGAGCCATGTGTGCAAGCGTCCGTAGTTCATCCGATATTTGTTGCTTTAATGTTGTTCTCCTTCCTGAGACGACTAGGATGCCTGCTGCTTCGATGGAGCTCATTCAACAGCGCGGATAAGAGAACAGGATATAGGAGGAGGCAGGCTTAAAAACGTCGATATGAAGTAGCGGCAGCCTCGCCACTGAGGACTGCATAGCGGGAGCGCTTTGCAGTGTGTACTTCTTCTTTCCCCCCTTTTCCTCCTGTATACGATGATGCTTAAAAGCAAGCTCGATGCGAAGTAGGAGAGTGAGGGGCGGCATTGCCTCCCCCCCCTCCTCCTCCTCCTCCCCCCCGCTCGATAAATTTATGGACAAATATCTTGCATGCGAAATGTGAAATATTATAGATGGAATAATGAAATGGGCGATGGGAAAAGAGGGGAGAGCAACGAAGGCAGGGCACTGCGCCATTGTTTGATCGCATGCAGGGAGAGAGACAAGTAAGCTCGCTTCGTCTTCCTCCACTCAGCCAGACAACTGGAGGCGACCGGTGCACACCTTCAGGAAGTCCGAGTACCGACGTTGTTTTATTCATCCTGCTTTATTGTCTTTGTCGATCGAGTGCACGACGTGGAACGCGCACGGCTGCGTACTCATGAGTCAAACGCATCCCACCACTCCTGCTGAGCAGTGCAGCCACTGCGCGCTCGGCTGTTGGACCAATACTTAAGCATATTTAGTCACACGCTTCTGTCTGGCTGAGTATATCTATCTGCTAGATATCCCTTCCTCTCGTTTCTCCCCTTTGAAAAGAGGAGAGGGTTATAAAAGAGAGACTCAATTCACACTAGAGAGGATATAGAAGGGGTACTCACACTCACCCATGTAATGTATTCGCGAAACAAAGGCGAAAGAGCAGCCGAGTGCCCGCGTCTGTTGCTATCATCAATAAAAGTGTTATCAAAATAAATGTTCTTCCTTTCACGGCGAACGATATTCAGGGAGAAAATTTTCTTCTCTTTTAGAGAGCGTCGTATGAGGCCGCGGCAGCCGCGGCTGCAGCGGCGGCCTCAGCAGCGGCCGCTGGACAAAACGGCCACGGAGATCAAGTGGAGGCCGTGGAAGAGGACGCGGAGAAGTCACACGAGAAAAGAGACGGCGTTGGCGACGACGACGACGACGACGACGAAGACGTCGACATGGACGAGGGCGGAGTGAACAAGAAGCCAGAGGAGGACGAGCCCATCAAGGTAGCGATTAACGCATCACTGCAACTGTACTTGCTACTGTCGAGCTTCCTCCCCGGCCCACCTGAGCGTTCGTCTCTCATAACTCCTGCAACATTTGCAGCTCCTACGTCTACTGCAACAGTTGCATCGCGGACCAACCCCCTGTTTTTCTTTTCTCTTTTTTTTTGCATGTAGACCCCCTCCCCCCTAGACTAGCAAACTGTTGTTGCTGTTGATCAGCAAGTTATCAGTGACTTTGTCCCTGGTGGGCGTCGACGCCGTCTTGCTGCAGACCGTGCACGTCGGTACGTGTGTGCAGTGCAGTATATTTAGCACAGTTGGTCCGTTCCATCAGTGGTAGAAATTCTTCAAATGAGATTAATTTGCCGCTCTTTCTTTTTGCTGTGTCACGTCTTTTGCTGAATGGAGGCAGAGAGAGAAAAAAGACTCCTCGTTCTGGCGAGTCACGAACGAGCAAGCTGCGTGATTGGTTCTAAGGGGCCTCCAAAAGCCTATGGTAATTGGACGCGATCGGCGATACCTTCTCCTTTCTCCTCTCCTCGGATGATGCACACGCACTCACGCACGCACGCACGCACGCACGCGCGCACGCACAAGATGTTGGGTTTACCTGTGTACGTGGTGTGCGTGTGCGTGCAACAGCTGCGGCTGATGCGGTCTGACATGTCTGCAGAGATGGCGGCCGGCGATAACCCCCTCACTCGCCTATAATTGGATGCTCAGTCGGTCGAGGATCGCTCGGATAAACTTTGGCTCTTGAATCTGTTGTCCGTCAGGCTGAAAAAGAAGAAGAAGAAGAAGAAAAAAAAACACGCCTACAGGTAGAGTGAATTAAATGAGCTAGTGATGAGTCGGGATTGGAGTTCCAACAGCACTGAGACTGGCCTGGGCTCCATCCGGACTCCATCTCTAATGTGGGCCAGCGAGTAGAATATGGAATGATAGAAATGCAAGCCGCTCTCTCGTTGATTCACCTACACACACACGTTGATTCTGCCAAGCACACGCACGTCTCTGCTGCTTTTTCTGCCTGAGACGGATGGATTGGAACCTCCTGCAGCGATGAGGTGATGCATGCTCTTTCAATTACTACATGACAAGAGAGAGAAGAGTGAATATTTTAAGCCTCTCCACTACTTTGCTTCTCCCCTTTAGTCACATCGAGCATTGCTTAATCGACAGTAGGAGGGAAAACTTTTCCTCCTTCCCCCTCCACTTTGACAGTGAGAACTGCCACCATCGAACTATCGAAAGAGGGGGGGTCCACGGCAAAGCGGAAAACACTTAACGTTTTGTTCGGCAAACAATGGCGTTGTCACCTCAAATTGCCCCACTGCAGGCAGCAGAGGAACTTTTTCCCTCTTCTTCATTCTGCTCCGCCATCGGGGGCCTGGTTGAGGCCTGGCTGAGGCCTGCCAACTGAGGGGAGGGGGGGGCGCTCAAAAATTGCCAAGAGGCATCTTCGCAAAGATAAGAATTGTTCGGCGTGATCAAGCCCTAATGGTGCCACATTGTCGAAAGTAGCATTGTTGTGTATTGGCACCCCTCGGGCTGTGCTGGCTGTCGGAAAAGTTTTTCGCACAGAAAACAAAGCGTTTCGCACTTCGATCACAAAAGTCTGCTTGTTGGCTGCGGGCTAGAGGAGTAGAGGCAACTTTTTCTTCTCTGATGATGATTGGTCGAAACCTGATTTCGTGATACTCGGGAGCCTCCACTGCACCGGAGTGAGGGGGGGGGGGGAAGTCAGACCACCACCAGAGTCTGACACTGGTAGATATAGTCGAGACCCCTATAATTTGCGGAGGAGTTATGGAGCAATTATAAACAGTAAATCGGAATAAAAACGGGCCTCGCCTCTTTGCTGTCCCACGCACAAATGACTGCTCGAAACCGTCAATCCTCTGCTAAAAGCCATAAACAATTACCATTCTGGGAATCGGCCTCACCCCTTTCTGGCTTTCGCTCCCTGCTTGCCTTTTTTTGTTTCCATAAATTAGTGAAGAAGGCGCAGAAACCGCCGCATGTTGAGTTGGCTGTATCATTCGGGTATATGAGTGATGCCAGCAGCACCCAAACCCATAAAGTTTTTCCGCAAAAGGAGAGACAGGCAAAAAAAAAGTTGGGGCTCGGGGCTGCAATTCTATCATATTCGGCGTTCATTTTACCGCAAGTTGAGAGGCCATCTACTTCAACGACGTTTTTTGTCTCTTCTTTTACTCGGATTCCCCCTTTTTCTCCTCTGCTCGGGGGCGAATTCGAGGCCTTTCCTGGCTGGTTATTATGACCGCCAAGAGCCCAGAGGAGGAAAGTTGATACCTTCGTTATTGCCTCTTCGGAGAGGGTCAAGCCACTCGAATTTTTTTTTCTTCTTCCCTCACTCAAACAATATTACTTTTGTGATCTGCCTTGGGCAAAACTGTGGCAATAAGCGACATATTTCTCCACTCTCTCAGCCAACTGGCGAGAGAACTCTTTTTTTTTTGGCCCCGGTGTTTAGGAGGTGGCTGTTTCCGCTTTTTCATCTGATTAGGACTCGCTCACATGTGTGTATGCGTGTGACGCATACACACACGCGCGCGCAGAGGATTCCCGCTAGTTGCGGACGCATGCACACGCGCTTACATTTGCGCAACTCTGCTCTAACTGGTCGAATAATGTGTCTAGTGCTGAGTGTAGTTATGTGTAGTAAAGTTGTATTAGCCAAATTGCAGCGTTCCTGTGTATATATACGGCACAATAAGAGAGATGCAAGCACATCAATTTTGTCCGCACTCAAACACCTGCGCGGTGTTCAGTTCTTTTCGGGGCACCAGGTATTTTTTTTTTTTTCGCAACCTGTGCAAACTCCACGAACGTTCGAGGATTCATAATTCGAGGGGTCCTCAAAGTCTGCCAGACAAAACACTCTGACTCTGGCGCCCACACGCACGCAGATCATGATGCGTGCTTTATCCCTCAGTTTTCTCCTCTTGAAATCCATCCGCGCTCGTCAGCCTGCCACGAAAAACAATTGCGACATTGGTGGGTAGAGAAGATGACGACGACGACGACGACGACGACGGAGGCGGCGAAGAAGAAGAAGAAGAAGCTGACGGAGAAGAAGAAGAAGTGGGTGGGCAGATATGGAAGGGGAGGAACGAGGAGACGAAGGCCCTGCTGCATCGAGATTTGCCTAACACGTTAATCACCTCCATGCCCCACGAGCAGATAAGAAAGGCAGTGAGGCGCTTATTCGTATGTGAGGAAAAGAATGGGCCTCGCATGTGTGTGGGCCTGTCGTCATAGGTATGAGCGTGACGGAGCCTAAGGCCTTGAAGGATACCTGAAGCAATCGAAGGTAGACAGACAGTACGATACAACACGTTCGTACTGCACTGCTGCGTAAAGTACGAACGTACCGGTTGTGTCTCATGGAAATTAGGCAGTCATGCCATATTAACTGAGGGGTGCGAGTCATAACGACAAGGGGGGGGGGGGGAAGGGTAGAAGGGGAGGTTACGAGTCCAAGAGTCACAGACAACAATGATGCATTTGATCACGCGATTTGCGATCACATCCTCTCTCTGTCTCCCCCTTTTCGTTGTTTGTTTCTCGTGCTGGCGCCATTCGCTGAATCGCGGCGCGACATTGCAAAAAATCAAAAGGCAGCGAGCGCCTTTTAATTCGTTTCTTCTCTGTGTAGCGGCGACGACGTTATATAAACGTATGTACGAGCGTACACGGTTGGCTTTGCGTACGTAGGGACGGACGTGCTGCTTCCCACACCAAATTACTACTGCTTTTTGTGCAAATTCGCTGGCAAAAAAGTGACAAATTTATTTGCGTCCATGTTTCTCGCTCGCTTACGGTCGGCCGCCGACTTGATTGACTGACACGTGAAGTTAGTTTCTTGATATATCACAACCCCTTTGCTTGCCTGGGCTGACGCTGTCACTCTTCATCAGAGAAAAATTAGCCGAAACATCTGCATTTCCTGCGGCTCGCATGACCCCACTTCTTTACCGCCAACGATGCCCACGTAACATGAGAGGAAATGAAAATTCAGCCTAAGAATATGAAAAGGAAAAAAAAAAAAAACTTTTTTGACGAGACCTCTCAACTGAACAAAAGCACAGCCACCGACAAATAGGCCCAAGCGCACGTCTGAGTCAGTGGCTTGAGTTAGGCGGGCTTCATCACGCTCAGGGGTGGTGAAGACCATTACTTTGCTCCAAACACTTGACTCAAGTGTGCGTCCCTTTGTCTGACCGAGCTCGTTCTACCCATTCTTGCAGGCTGCCGCCGATGAAGATGTCGGCCAGGTGTCCGCCCTAGACGACAAGTTGCAAGAGCTCCATGACACTCTGTCACGCATGCGCAAGGAGTCTGAGGAGCAGATCAGGAAGCTGAAGCAGGAGTCGGAGGACGCCACCAAGACCATCGAGCGCCTGCAGCAGCAGCTCAAGCAGCAGAGCGACTACGAACACCTCAAGAGGGAGATCCAGTAAGTGGAGTCGACCTCCTGCTACTGTATGAGGCCGCTTATGCACAAGAGTAATCGATAGGGTCGCATGGCGAAATCAATCCTAGCAAAAAAGTGATTTATTTTCCCCAGTCGTTTTTCCTGCCGATGCGCTCGATATATAATTGCTGCGGTCGCGCGGTGTATTCAAAATCGATCCATCAGAGAAGCCACTCATGCAGTATTTATCATTGTCGTGAGCGCCCTTTTTATCTCTGCAAAGTCGCCGCTAATGCTTTGACCTGACGCACCCATTAAAGTTGCACGATCGACTCGTAAATCAAACGAACGAAACCAAATAACCACGTACACGCGGAGCTTCAACTTGAGCTTGTTTCAGGTCTCTCAAGCAGCAAGGGGGAGGCGGCGGTGGAGGCCAAGGACCGTCTCTGGAGATGTTGCTGGCGCTGGAGAGAGCCAAGATGTTGCAGCAGCAGCAGCAGCAACAACAACAGCAGCAACAACCGAGTGCAGCAGCGGCAATCAAGGCATTCACTGATATGCAAGGTAAGGAAAGAAGTCTTTTCTCGACCTGAAAAGGAGTTATTGATGGGTTGGGGACCCACCGTGGGGGTCAGGCCTAGGGGTCAGGCCGTAAGGAGAGTGCGACTAGAGGATGCTGATTGCCTCGAGTCATTCGTCATCATTGCGGTAATGGCACAGTCGCATTAATACCATGGGTAGAGGAGACAGGAAACTTCTCTCTCTCTCTTAGCTACTCACGCCGCTCAGAAAGACAATAACGACCAGAAATTAAGGTCGTTGAAGGAACTGCTTTTTGCCAACTTTTACGTCTTCGCCTCGCAGTAACTTTGATTGCCGCAATTAAACTTTTTTTTTAGGCCCGTTTCCCGCCTTCGGCGGCGTGCGCCACCCTCTGTTTCCGCCGCCTCCGCCTCCGTCCTCGTCAGACGCCGCGACCGCTGCGGCGGCCGCAGCCGCAGCCGCCGCCTTTGTCAACGAAGACGTGATGGCACAATGGAGAGCTTCTCTGGGCCTGTCCCCAGCAGCACCTCCGACACCTCAAACTTCGTCGCCACAACTTCCGCCGCCGACAGCCAGCCCAAGAGTCTCTTCACTGCCCAATCCCTCGCCTACACCCCCCTCCGCGGCGACGGCCGCCACTGTCTCCCCGGACTCACCCCAGCCTACAGCAGACTCGCCGCCTTCCAACGGGCGATCGACTTCTCCAGAGAAGAGCAACCGACCGGGTTCTTCCGGTCACAACAACACCAACGGCTCCAAGCCCCCCAGCGAGGAGGAGGCCGGCAGCAACTGCAGCCCGGCCAGGCCCAACAGCAAGAGTCCAGTCAAAGTCGACGAGTCCCCCATGCAGTCCCCCATGCACCTGCACACCCCGGCCATGTCCCTCCCGCTGCAGCTCCCGCTATCTGTGCCACCACTTGTCTCCACCGGAAGAATTCCAAAGTCAGATCCCATGGAAGGCAGACTCCAAGACATGCTGCGTTACAACATGGAGAAGTATGCAGGTCAAGCACTGGACACCCTGGGGACATCCCGTCGAGTGAGGGAGCTCTTGTCTGTGCACAACATTGGCCAGCGCCTGTTCGCCAAGTACGTCTTGGGCCTGTCTCAGGGCACCGTCAGCGAGCTGCTTTCTAAGCCCAAATCCTGGGAGAAGTTGACCGAGAAAGGCCGCGACTCCTACCGGAAGATGCATGCATGGGCCTACGACGAGCAGGCAGTCATGCTTCTCAAGTCTCTGATTCCACGAAAAGGAGAGCTCATGAGATCCATTTCTTCCTCTCCACTTCTACTGAAAGGTAAGACGGAAGCTTAATTGCATTGCACGTCGCGCTCGTTTTCGCGGGATCCGGCACAATTATGGTTCTCGCGCATGCTCAGTCAGTACACGTATGGTACCTAGAAGACACTAAAAATGCCCCGCACGCCTCTGCACAAAAATTGTGCCTTCTGGGAACCTAACCTAGAAAGAGGCCTTTTCTCAGACAAAAATACTCGTAGCAGATCGAAAGAGAAATTTCTCGTACCGGTCGGTCACATACGTGCCAAGTGCCTGTTGCGCTGCTCATGCATGCGCTCAGTCACCTCTGGTCCTCACCCCCGTACTCTTCAGACGCCCTGTAGTAGTAGACCACGTCAAGCACGTGCGCGTGGCACCGACGTGGGACGCATGGACGTGCACGTCGAGATACATCATCCCAATGCCGATCTGACTGTGCCATTTCTCCCCTGCCAAGCCGTTCTGCACGAGACCGTTAGTAGCAGTCGTCATCTCGTCCGTGGCGGCCGAGTGTGAGTCCGCCTCCAGTCTGGGTCATGCGTGCACGTGATCGAAGAAGTCGACTTCGAATTCTGCTGATGTGAAATCAAAAAATCCGTCTCGTCTGGCGAAAATTCCCTCCTCTTTTTTACCACTAACGATCGGTTGAGGTGGCCACAGCAGCCGCACACACACACACACACACACACACACACACACACGCACGCACGCCCGCACGCACGCACTCAGTCTCTTTGGCAAAATTTCATCACGGAAACATGTAATTTGGCGTCCCGAAAAGGAGATAGGAGGGATGATTGACGACCATTGAACGGACAGACGGACGGCGGTTTGTGATTTTCGCCAAGAAAAACCTCCTTTGCAATTTTGGAGATGGCAAAAAATCGGCTTCTCTTAAGCCTCCGCTTTTGGTCAATTGGTTTCAGATCTCCTAAGCGCCAGGGCAAACCTTATTTCTTTGTTGGCGCGCCATTGCGTGGATATCACTGACAGACTGACTGCGTACAGTGTGAGTCTCGAAAAAGGGGAAAAAACTTGATCACATTATACGAGTAGCGGGCAGGAGGAGGACAATGGAAGTGCTGTTCACGCACACCACCGACTCGTTCGGCCAGGCAGGCATACCTCAACCTCGGTAGCGTATGTTACGTGACCTCTGCTGCTTTTTTACGGCCTCACACTGCACTTCTCGAATTAGAATCGCTCGTTTCTTCTTCTTTTCTCTTTTTTCCTGATGTCATGTCTCAGCTGCCTGACATATGTAGGGTTGCAGCAAAAACAGACCGAAAAGAATCGGCGAGACCCAAGTTGGCATCGCTGCGTTGTTGCAATTTCCTCTCACGATTCGGGGTATGCGAGAACGAGATTTCGGTAATTTGCCTGACAATGGCGAATTATTCCGTCTGACGCACTTGAAGTCGTAGGTAGGAATGAGATCATGCGTGCCGAGGCTCAAGTCAGCCTGACCTCCCTGACAGACTGACAGACAGACGGATGGACAGACAGACAGACAGACAAACGAACAGACGGACGGACAGACAGACAGACAGACTGGGACGATAATTTCGACTTTTGTCTTAAACTGGAGACGCCATTTTTCTTTTCTTCCTACACAGGCGTGGAGAGCCCGAGTAAGACCAGTCCAGTAATGCATTTCTTCGCCAGAGATGCAATTTTGATCTGATTGCAGACAAAAATGCTTGCCAAAATGATCCCTTTGGCAGCGAAAAATGGCACCCCGACCTTATTGAATTAGTGCGAGGATGAAAATGACTATGATCAAGCAGTCGTCTCATTGCACGCAGGATCAAGCTTCCATTTATCCCGTCAGAGCAATGAGTTTTTCACTCCTTTCTTTCTTTAGCCGGTGAGCGCCCAGGGTTTCCATTCGGTCCAGATGGGAACCCGGCCGGACTGTCCAACCCCGAAGAAAGGATTGCCAAGATTCTCGACGACGCCAACAAGGCCATGAAGGAAGAAGGAGCGACGGGGGCGGCAGTCACAACAGCAGCAGCGAGCACAACATCCACTGTAACTCTACCCACACAGGTAAGAACGTGCCCCTCCCCACCCTGTTCTACTGCTTGGAGTTAGACGTGACGTTCACTTTCATGACTTCCATCCACAGATCCCTGGTCTCCATGAGGAAAACGCTCAAGAGCGCATGTCCAAGATCTACCAAGAAGAACTGAGTCGCATCATGCAGCAGCAACAACAACGCGCCCACCTTCCAGCGACTTCGCCCCCCAAGTTGGGCGACCTCTCTTCGCCGGCTAATCCCGGTGCTTTACCCGCACTGTTTCCCGGACTGGGGGGCTTCTTTGGCGGTCGCGGGGGCCCACAGGGGGCAGAGCTGCAGCGGGCCATGGATCTCTACCATCAAGAACTCGGGCGTCTTCAGCAAAGTGCTCTGGCGGCAGCTCTCAGAGCACAGCAGCAGAATGGAAAGGACGAGGAGAAGTCGGGAAAGGACATCAAGGTCAATGGAGGGGAAGAGGCCAGGACTTCTCAGAGTCCAACCTCACTAGCAGGTTCGTGGTGACTTTTTCTTCCTGATTTGCTGAATTATACAGAGCAGTGGAGCAGTGGGGATAATTTTGTCGTCTTTTGTAGCCAAGAGTCCCTCTGTCACTGCAGCGGCCTCTCTTTTCCCCGGAGGCTCTGTGGAGGCTGCCGCGGCCGCCGCAGCGGCCATGGCTGCCGCAGATCAGGTCTCGGTCGCCTCGGGAGCTTCGTTGTCTCCACTGCAAAGGATGGCGTCCATTACAAATTCGCTGGTCTCGCAGCCGACCATTCCTCCTCAGACCTCTCACTCGCAGCGTCCCCTGAGAGCTGTGCTGCCTCCAATCACACAGCAACAGTTTGATAAATTCCAACACCTCAACACTGACGAGACAGTGAGGAGGGTAAGTTTGTTTACACGCATTTCTCCTCAACACGGTGCGTTGACCTCGTCACTGCCTTCCAGATAAAGGAGATCCTCTCCCAGTATTCCATCAGCCAGAGATTATTTGGCGAGTCAGTGCTGGGACTCTCTCAAGGCAGCGTCTCTGACCTCTTGGCCAGACCAAAGCCTTGGCACATGTTAACACAGAAGGGGAGAGAGCCTTTCATCAGGATGAAGCTTTTCCTGGACGATGAAAATGCTGTCCACAAGCTCGTGGCCAGCCAGTATAAAATTGCCCCGGAGAAACTGATGAGGACGGGAAACTACAGTGGATGCCGTAAGTGACACTTAAACTTACCGCAAGAAGGCGACTCCTTGTAAACTCGTGTCTTTCTTTTCAATAGATTTACCCCCACATGCCAAGATGCCAAAATTGCCCGACTTTCCCCACCGAGCCCCTCATACCGATGCTCCCATTCTCCCCCCTTCATCTCTTGGCCGCTTTGAACCACCTCCGTCAAGTACAATCCTCGATCGACCCCCACCGATCCTAGATCCCTTGGCCATACACCGGAAGTTGCTTACCCAAAAGAGCAGTGCCATCGCCAGTACAATGGGCAGCACAGCCAACTCAAATCCCAGTCTATATGAGATGGCAGCATTGACACAAGAACTTGACACCCAGGCAGTCACGACCAAGGTCAAGGAGATCCTGTTAGCAAACAATGTAGGACAAAAGGTAATGAATGACGAGCATGCTTGTGCAACAACACATAGCGTTACGTTCTCCTCTTCATTTTAGCTCTTCGGCGAGGCAGTGCTGGGCCTTTCGCAGGGCTCCGTGAGCGAGCTGTTGTCCAAGCCCAAGCCTTGGCACATGCTCAGCATCAAGGGCAGAGAACCGTTCATTAGAATGCAACTGTGGTTGAACGACCCACAAAATGTGGACAAGTTGCAAGTACTGAAGACCGAGCGCAGAGAAGGCGTGAAGAGAAAGCGCATTGGGGGTGGTATCGGCACTCCAGGCAGTGGATTTGATTCAAGCTCCGACCGTTCTTCCCCCGCTGATCCCAATGACATCTACAGCAGCTCGGCTGACAGCCCAGGCTCGGCGAAGAAGCAACGGATTCTCTTCTCCGACGACCAGAAAGAAGCCCTCAAGATTGCTTTTGCTCTTGATCCCTACCCAAGCACATCGGTCATGGACTTCCTCTCGCAAGACCTGGGACTGGAGAGTCGCAGCATCAGCAATTGGTTCCACAACCATCGCATGCGCCTAAAACAGCACGGTGGGCAGGAGGCACTTCCGTTTCCAGGAAGTCGAGAAGGCCAGACGTTCGATCCGGTGAAGTACAAGTTGCTGTGCCACCAGCGCATGCTCGAGTCACAGTCGGAGGACAGCAGGGACGCCATTTCCTCCGGCATGACGTCCTTCCTCAGGCAATTCGGCCTGCCCATCAGCGGCGACGTCAGCAGAGGACCTCCAGAGGGCCTGGATCTGAGCTTCAAGAACCGAGGCGACGACGAAAAAGACTCGATCGCTGCCTCCAGCGACAACGACGACGAGGAAGATAATAATGCAGTCACAACGGCCGCGGTGGCGGCTGCAGCGGCTGCGGCAGCCGCCGCCGTCTCCTCCTCCTCCGGCCGCAGCAGCAGGCGAAAGCCCGCGGCTCCTCAGTGGGTGAGGCCTGAATGGGCCAAGCAAGAGGAGAAGGTGGGCGAGGGCGGCCTGACTATAAACGGCGTCTGTGTCATGAACTCGTACGCTTTTGACGCGAAGAAAAGCAAGAAGGAAGAGAGCGGAGAAGAGCACGAAGAAGAGGACGGTCAGAGAGGAAGCGTCTCGCCGGTCGCGCAGGCTGAGTAATTTTTTCATGCACGTAATGTACAACGGCCCCTCTTTGTTTTTCGAACACACAATCACTTTTTACTTAAGCGCACACAACTTGTTTACCCTTTTAGAGCCAAAACCAGTAATCGAAGAATTTGCTTAGCAAATCTTGCTTGTGATAAACTGTTCAAAGGAATCAAATGCGAGTAAGGGGGAGCTGCGAGAACCCCTCTTACTCTATGTAAGGTCTTCTGTATTTATGATTAAGTGTAACTTTCCACCAAGTGGAAACCATACGTGCATCCATTATAGTGGAAAGTACGAGCAACCACTTTTTTCGTCCATACGCGAGTTAAAGAAATTCACTCCCGGTGTAAAAGAAAAAAAAACAAAAAACGATAAGAAAAAAGAGAGAAAAAAACACCACCAAATCCCGGTTAGATCTGTAGTGGAGTTAGCATAATATTCCTTCAAGGAGCACGGGCATCCGGAACTGATATCCAAGAACTGACATCCAAATAGCATTTTGTGGAAATGATGTCCAAAAGCTGGTATCCAAAGAAGGGCTACCCAAAAGGGCTGGACCTGGGAGCGCCAAAAAAAAAAGAACCTGTCTTCAATAGCACAGAGGGGGGGGGGGGGAAAGATCCGTCTTTGTTGCTAATTTTTTGGCCCCGGAGTGATTACAGACAAGGCGCAAACTTTGATGGGCGAACTTTATGCGGTCGAGTACAAAGTTTCGGATTCTACAGGGTCAAGTTGACTGCTTTTCTTTCTTCTTTCACGGATATCAGTTCCAAAATCCTTGGATACCAGTTCCACATTTCTTTTGGATCTCGGTTCTTGCAGCCATGAGCGAGCACACACACACACACACACACACACATACACGCATGCCTGAGCGCACGCACGCACCACCGCACGCAAGCACACACACACACGCCATGTGATAAACTGTGAGACCAGAGAGAGAAGGGAAAGTTGCTAAGGAGAGAGAGAGAGAGAGAGAGGACGTGGTACACGTACAAGGTACTGCTGCTGTTGCTTTAGTACACGCAGAAGAGCGTGGACGACTTCTGCTATGTACTTTTTTGTCCTAGTAATTCAGACACATGGTAATGAGAACATGAGTAGTAGTAGCCTAGTCTCCAGAAGAAAAAATGTACAATTTTCGCCCCTTGTTTTGATGTGCCAGCAGATTTAAAAAGTCCCCCCTCCTCCTCCCCCAGTATTAGAATAATGACTTTTGTGTGTGGATGCGCGCGCGCGCGTGTGTGTGTGTGAGAGAGAGAGGTGACAAAATCGCTGCTTCCAGTTCGCTTCTCAGTATAAAAAAGTTAGTGCTTGTAACAGCCTGGTGCATGAAGATGGTGAGTCTCTAGAGCTTTGTCGATCTACCAAGTTTTTGTCACACAAACACACACACCAATTGTTGAGCGTTTGAGATTTTTTCTTTTCTCTCACTCAGTGGAGAGAGCATTGTTTTTATGTGTAAATGTGATGCAAACGTTTGTCTTCTCTCACACACCCAAAATATTTCACGATTAAGAAAGGTGCATTAGGTAAGAAAAAAAAGGTAATGTCAAGTATCCCCCCCTCATCCCCCCCCCCAGGTTTGTCTCTCTCTTCCTTTACTACACACCTGCAACCTGTAATAATTTTCCACTAAGTGTAGCCACTTTTTGGCCATGGAATGTGCTATTAAACATTTGCCAGATTTACCCATTGCTTCACCACGAAGAAGATGATGCATTCATTCATTCTCTCATCATTATTATGCGTATAATCCAGTACGGTTCATCAATAAAAAGATTCAACGTCGCCGCTGGTGTTCTTTACTTCTTCTTAACGTTTTAATTAGGGTAATGAGAGCGCGAGTCTTCCGAGGTTCACTGCGAACAAGACTTTTTACTTTGCTTCTGCTTGACGAGCACAAGTTTTTTTTTAATAAGAAGATACTTCTTTTTGTCTGGCTTACTGAGACCAGTCGAGGTAAGTATTTAGTGTACGTACGCACGCACTGCCGAGCCATATGGTAACCAGGGGCTTCCTTTAAGCTTTTCTTAGGCAGATCTTTTCTCAAGGTGAGAGTGAGAGAGCAACAGAGACAACGACCTCGTTGCTCGACGATATTGAAAGAAATTACTCTCCTTTTCTTCAAGATTAGTCACCGTTGTTGTGTCAGCCATCTGTGGTGCTCATTGGGGGTGACGGTGGCGTTATCTCTCCACCATTGTCTAAGCACACTGAGAGGCGCACAAAATAATCATGTGCTCACCACGACATAAGCGGAGGGAATTGTGTGCACGTAGGAAGAAGAAGAAGAAAAGACTTAGCGTTTAGCTGAGTTATGTGTGTTTGTACTGGAACTCCTTTGTTCTATCCGCACCTACCTGAGAGTATTGAAGGCGAATTTTTTTCTCCCTCGCTCCCTCTTCACAGTACTGCCTATGCACGTACGCGTGTACCTACCGTAGATGGATCATTAAGGCTCGACGGTGGCCAACGTTGGGGTGGCCCAGGTAAGACAGGTAATGGACTGACGAGCAGAGGAGGCAATTAAGACGAGCGACAGCCATTATGATTGGGAAGTCAATCAATAGGAAGCACCATAGTGTTTTCATGCAACAAAAAAGCCTGCACAATCATGTGTCCGTGACGAAAAAAGAGAGGGGGGAAGCGCCAAAAAAAAGAGAGGTTTTTTTTTTCTCCTCTTCACACCTGAACGAACAAACACGATCATTCTTCAGGACAGGGGGGGGGAGCCTTTACAGGGCGTGGCGGCCGCTGCCGCGGCCGCCGCCACCAAATTCTGTCATGAATCTGCATCTTTTTTCATTGAGGATAGAGAAAAAGGGAGAAGTCACGGTCGCCTCAACACCTCAGAAAGACCAAATTTGACTCCATTATGTGGGTTCAAACGACGGCTTCATCGTGGTCCAAATGTCTTTCTTCTTCTTCCAATTAATTGTGTCTCTCCCCACCAATTTCTGCCCTGGAATTTCTCCTCTGGCGCGATGGAGACGTCTGCGTTCCTCAGTCTTGTTATCTACCAATGTGGGAGAATTCGGTCGCAGACATAAATTCGGGAGACAGAGTGCAGAGTGATCTGCGCATCCATCGCTTTTCTCCGTCGGCCCTTCCTGGGGCACCCTGTAGAGCGAGAGAGCAAAAAGTAGCTCTCGGAGCATCTCTCCACATCGACCGACCGTGTGACAATCAGGCCTCGGACGATAAATTCGAGGGTTTGGGATTCCTTCGTTTGCCCTATGATGATGAGGATCATGAGACAGATGAGTTTTTATCGCATGCTCTAAATCAGAAGACCCTGGAACGATATTCGACCCAATAAAAGTAACAGCCAGACAGATTAATCAAGAAATTCTTTTTCTGCCCACTGTAAAATTCACCATTTCTTTTTTTTTTTTTTTACAGCCCAACGACACGAAATGGACTTTTATTGAATCCTCCTGCCTTCATCCTCGTCTCCATTCGAAAACGAAGCCCGGTGATGATAGTTTGTGGTTTTCCACCGCTGCCATTTGTCAGGTTCTATGTGCTCATGGCCCGGAGGCTCAGGCAGAGAGACCCGGGGGTGGCTGCTTACCTTTTCCTCCGCGCAGTGCACGTCCGTCGGCGGTACACACGACACAGTGCAGTGTGAGCCGGACAAGAGTGGTGGGGAGCCAGACGTGGGCAAGACGCCCCTTTTTTTCTGATTCACACAGCACAAATTAGGTGCAGGCGGGTAACAAATGACGCCAGGGGAGGGGCAAGAACGTTAGCTTTTATTTCAATATTTCTCCGCCGCGCTATCGATGACTAATTGGTCGGAAACGAGGCTCCTCCATCAATTCAGGCGCGGCGTTCGACATTTTCCAGACATCGTATAATGAACAGGCCTCCCTCGGCTCTTGCCATATAACCCATTTGTTCACGACGGAGCTGAAAATATGGTCCAACTCTGGACTGATCGGAGGCCAAAACAAGAGCGGACTCAAAAGAAGTGCTCGTCATTCTCGTTGGTGGCTGAAAAAAGGGGGCACCATTTGAGTCATGACTATGATCAGCAACGCTTCTGTCACCAATAGTCAATTCTGTCGTGGCCTGGCCTGGCCTGCCCTGGCTTGCCCTGGCCTGGCCTGGCCTGGCCTCACAGAGCATAGCCATGTAGTCATTGGGTAGTACATCATGGCATGGCTGAGAGTAACAAACACACTATAGTCTGGAATAATAGAATGGCACAACGTATAGAATGGAGGAGCTGAGGAATACCCCCGGACGGAACCCGGTGACTCGAAAATCCCCAAAAGCACCTCCTCCTCACAGGAAGAGCTGACGGAGCGTGTGTGCCATGCAAAACAGTGCGAGGCATGAAAAAGTCCCTCCTCACTGTCCCCGAGCTGTTTGAACTCGGGCCAGGGGTGTCGGTGTCCGCGTTGGCCGCGCTCAGAGGTCTTTTTTTTCCATGGATTGCAGGATGTAAATTCGATAAAATCCTTTTTTATTGCCTTCCCCACTCAACTGTTGTAGCATTATGGGGTCCGCCACAGGAAGAAAAAAGAAGCATTTCGAGATCGAGTTTCCATTTCCTGTTAAGTCTCCCCTCCTAGAAACACTTGTTGAAGGCTTAGAGAGAGGCCAAAAAAAATGAACAACGGAAACTGCAAAAATATGCGAGAAGAGGACGAAGATGATGAAAACTGATCGCGCGCAGAAAGTGGCAAAAAAACTGGCCTCCTCCTCCGGAAAGAGGAGGAGAAACGACTCAAGTGTGCTTTGGTGGATAAAAAAAGTTTAAAGAGTTGACCTTTTCTTTAAATGTTTGTGCTGTCCTTTGTGTGCACGCACGCCTCCTCTTGTTGTTGTTGTTGTTGTTGTTGGCGGTGGTGGTCATCGTCGTCGTCGTCGCCGCCGCCGCCCTCCTCCGCCTCCTCATGGCCGTATCAGGAGTCGAGGGAGGGCGTGCCGGGCCAGGTCCAATTAGTCCGATGAGACGCATACGTCACCGGCCCCTTACGACTTTCTTATCGGAACCACTCAATTTTCTCCTCGCCCTTTTCCAATCCACTCTCCGGGACAATCGCCATTAAGAGGGGGACGACTGAGATAGTCAGGGTGGAATGGCCATTCAGACCCGGAGAGCGAAGAGAGACTCGAGGGAAGAATTTTTGATGGTGTTTTTGTGAGAATGAATGAAATATCTCTCGTCTCCTCTCAGCACCCGCTGCTCGGGCCGGCGGGCAGACAAAGCCAGTGAGGCGGGCGGGCAGGGCGGGCCGATCAATAATTACCGTCCATTAGCTCTTATCAGAAACACTCTCTCAAGTGGTGGTCTCAAATATTTTGACTGCAGAAGAATCAAGCTTTAAATACCATCTTCATCACATTCCTCTTGTGGAAACTCCTCACACGCTACGCTTGGGGGAGAGGGAGAGGTCAAGCCTGCACCGTGTGAGCCACCAAGAGCGCGCCAGGGCGACCACCACTTGGTGCCAGGTGCTCACCTTGATGGCTCACACGGTTCCTGCCGTACTTTTCTGATCATCCACCGATTGCCTTGCATGCCTCGTTATGTAGTTGTACGTGTGTGGTCCTCTTGTTATGAGCTCATAGCGAACAGCAGTGAAGCAGCAACGAAGATCTTTTTTTTTCAGCTATCGGCAGCAGCAACAACAAATGGGCGATCCCAAGAATGCAGTGGGAGAGATATGATTTTCATTTGGCGCGCAGATTGGCTCGTCCATCTCCGGCATGACCAAGGAGGGGGCAACGAGGTGGAAAGAGGAGAAAAATGCGGGGGAAACTGAACGTTTCAATCAAATAGTTTTTTTTTTTGTTTTGTGTCGTTTTTTGTGGCTCTGTCACAACAGAGTCTTTCTTGTCTCTCTCTCTCTCTCCGTGAGAAACGAACTCGACCAGACTTTTACTCGCTCGGCCGGTGCAGACAAGGCTGTCGATCCGTGACTGCGACTCAGTCTGGACGCGCAAAAAGTTCGGCGCCGGCTAGACATTTTGCGCCATTTTCCAGTCAACGGACATTCTGAGGCCTCGTCAATATTAGCAATATCATTAGCGTTGGCTGCAAACACACACACACACACACACACACACAGTCGGTGGCCTTGAAAGTGGGTGCGCATCTCCCATCCCCATGTCAGAAGGCTGGGAGTACAACCAGGTCTTATCGACGATGCGGTCCACCACACACACGTCAGGAGGCCGCCAACGTTCAGCTTTTCACCACCCAAGGTGGTGGCCAAGTAAAGAGGAGACGCCACGATTGTGTCGACCCGAGCGAGCAACCGGAGGAGTCCGTCCGTCCCTCCCTCCCTCCCTCCCTCCCTCCACTTCGCCACCGGTTGTCTGGTGGAGTCCGGACTGATGCGATCGGCCTGAATATCTGGCTATCTTCGCTTCCGCTATTTGCGACTTTTCGCATTAAGATCGTCCTGCGAGATTCTTATTTCCTGGCTAAAAAAGCGCGCGTTTTAACGAGGCTCACGGCTTTTGTGGCGGAAATGAACCCGCCACGCTTATTAAGCCAACAACTGCCATTCAAGATTCTGCTCGGTGGTTCAAACGGTCCCGGAGGGAGGCCTCCCCGCTGGGTTGACCGGAACACGGCTCGGTGGTCAACCGAAAAGAAGAGGCCATTTCTCATGACTTTTTTTTTCTCCACATAGAATCACTTATTCTTTCTCTCTTCACTTGTTGCGGACCTCGAGGACTGTCCTCGGACCAGGACCGACCTGACACGCGTCTCGCACGCCACACACGTTTGGCTGCAATGTGACGGTTTCCCCCCGTCGTTATTGGTTTTCGTGCCAAGTCTCCTCATCGTTAGAGCAACAGTTTGATCAACGTCTGATTGCTTTGGCAGCGTGCCCAACGCGATCGAGATTGACAGAGAGGAAGGGTCGAAAAGTGGCACCATAATGACGCCATTAACCCGTCAATAGTGAAGGAGGCCAAGAAGAAAAAGTTCTCTTTACACAGAAAAAAAAGAAAGTTTCTTCAAGAATTGGTCTGGGCCACAGCAATTTCTCTCTGTGTGTGTCTGCCCTGCCTGCAGCATTTTGCAGAGACCTTTGGCCAATTGAAGTCGCCATGAAATATGGCTTTTCTTTCCCCCCCCCCCTTTCTGATCCTCGTATGGCTTTGCCCCTTTTGATAAATGGCATGCACAATCTTATACAACGACGGAAAATATGGAAACGGCAGAATCGACAAAGCCCCTTCTGCGACCGACGCATTACGTTATTAAGGAGGATTGGAAGCTTGGAATTGAGCCGGGCTCGCAAATGCAAATGCAGAGTATTAAGAGAACCAATAAAAATGGACAGAGCGGTTTTTTTCTTTCCTCCCCGGCTCTGACCGGGACAAGATTCTTCTGGTCGACAGAAGAATGTAATACATGTACAGACATTGCATATTCAATGGCAATCACGCGACCGAGGAGTGACTGCGCCGGCTCCAATCTCGGCGCTGCGCAGCAAGAAAGCTATGGATTGGTAGTTGATCCGGAGACAAATTGCTCGGTCAGATATATGTAAATTCCCTGGGCCAGAAGATGAGGCGGATGACTCAATTTGCGGTCAGAGAAACTTTAGTTCTCACGTTTGAGCTCCCAATGTAGGCCAGAACTCATGGGGCGTCGGTAGCCCCCACCTGGAGGCCTTAATGGGCTTCATTCTGGCCCTGAGGACCATTAATTATTACTTTGTCCGGGAGGCAGCAGCAGGAGACTCTCGATCGAATGTAGCAGATTTGTCCAAGTCAGAGCTCTTAATCGAGACCGCATGCAGTTTGGCGAAAAAAAAAAAAAAAAAAGAGGCAGTTGTTCGCCGATTTCCTCTGGATTTTGAAAAGAAGCTTCCGGTCTTTTGCCTATTCAGGGGTGGAGGAGAAGATGTGATTCTGTCTAACTCCTGATGATCTTGAACAACTTGGTCTGGGGCGTATTTTCAAGCTGTTGTCTCACAAGGCCAAAAACTCTGCCGTACGCCAAGAAAAACAAAAGACACCTCCTCCTCTCAGGTCTTGGAGCCCCTTACCGTCGGTGGTGACAATTAGCGGGTGCTGTGTTTTTGCCTCACCCTGTAATCCCCCTGAGCCACCTTTGGTGCTCCTTCTTCTTCTCTCCGTTCAGCCCTATCATGGTCTCTTTCGGTCCGCAGTCACGAATCGTCACAGATGACTTCTTTCTCCAGTTGCATTGTCATCATCATCGTCATCCTGGCACCAGCGCTGAAGGCGTCGGCAAGCTCAGAAGCCTCAACACTCTTGGCCTGTTTGTTTCTCTCTTTTTTCCAGAAAGGATAAAAGAGAAAACGCCAAAACGTGAGCTCGAGAAGCCCGCCCGATTTTCCGTGTCAACAATCGTCGTCGCCCTCAGCAGCAGCGGATTTTTTTATTCTCAAATTGAAAAATCATCCCTGGGCCATAAAGCTCGGTGGCAAAAGCGCGATTCTTCACACTTTCGAGAACAAATTGATTCTTGGGAGAGTGAGGAAGAAAAGAATAGAGCTGTGGGAAGAGTGGGAGCACAATGCAGTGATTAATTGATCAGCTGGCAAAAGGGAGAGAGAAAGATTCACGTAGAGAAACTGGCCATTATTACCAACGCCACGGCCCTAATAAGACTCTCGGTCGACCATTGTGGCCTGGTCCAGGCTGGCCTGGACGCTCCAATGCGTGGAGGGACTGGAGCTGCCGTCAGCTTCTGCCAAGCAGTCACTGTGGCCACATCGACTCGGGCAGGAAAAACAAGGTGTGCAGGAGGAAAATACGCGGTCACGCCAATCACACAGATTCACAGCTGCGCCAGCAACAGATACTCTTAGTATTGGAAGTGGATTTATGGCCTTTTTGCAGGCTCTGCCATCCCTCATAAGGCAGAGAGCAGATATTGAGAGGAGCCGGCCCGGCCCAGCCCGGCCCAGCCCGGCCCAGCCCGGCCCAGCCCGGCCCAGCCCGGCCCGGCCCAGCCCAGGCCGGGCCTGACAGAGGCTTAAGAGCAACAAAGTGCGACGACAGATTTTTCAAACGCCAGCCACAGCCGAGGGGGAGACAATATTTCAGCTCGTTAGATCTCGTGCAGTGAATGAGTGGCTGATTGGGCAGGCAGGGAAGCCGCTGATGAGCTCTAATGGCCACTATTTATATATTTTATTGACTGTAAATTATAGATTTTCCTTTCAATAGTCGCGTGATTTCACGACCCCATCGGCTTAGCCAGCGCGCCCTGAAAAGAAGCCTCTTATCGCTGCTCGTAAGTCACAGGATTTTGATTCCACTTTGACACGTTAGATTCAAGGGGACCCGGAATTTATTGGGCATCATACGGACATATTGTTTGGCGCATATTTGAGTTTCACGACTCTTTCTCTAAGCCGTGGCAGAGGTCTGTCAAAGCCCCGTGGGTGTGCGAGATGCTTCCAACGCCGGGTTGGATGCCTAATGTATGTAATAAGACCTAATGCGTACTGAATAATACATTGATCAAAACTGTGTTGTGGTGCCGGACGCGTTCTTCGTTCGGAAGAATTGAGGGGGCAATGACAATCGCCTGTGGTGCACGTGCTGGTGGGGGTGGCAGTTGCGGTGCCTGTTGCCGGAGGTCATCATCACCTTGGTCTCCACGCTCATGTCCGACGGTCCGAACTTAGGGAGCTGTTTTAGTCGATCTGACTGACTGCTTTCGTCTGGACAGGAATAGGACTACTTCGTGCCACGAACCTACGTGGAGTGCCTTGGACGACTTTTCTGCCTCATACTTCACAGTCATCGGCCGAAGGTAGGGGGAGTGGGCCCAACAAAAGGGGGGGGGGCTCTTCTCGGGAAGGCCTACTTATGCCTATGTGCTCTCCCGGTGGCTGGGCTGCGCGTTAACCGATACGGGACGACCTCTTTTGCTGCCACTGACCTCAATCCTCGACGAACTGAACACTGATGTGACTGTCTACTCCGCATTGGCCTCGAGTCGTTCTGGCCTCGGAGGCCGGCCTCTCATTCATGTGTCGATCCGGGCTGCTGTTGTGCCGGCGGTCGGACAGTCCAAAAGATTGACCCGATATTCGGCCTTCCACCAACTGGACCTTCTCAGGCTTGAGCAGCTCGGTCGAGCAATCATCTGCCAGAAGATGAGCAGCAGGCTTTGTCTGCTCATAAATTGGAGCCCCTTAAGATTTTGATAATTCGCATCCTTTTCCAGCGTAGACCCTGTTTGCTGTTGTGGACAGCATGACGATAATCGGACTTCTGGGATGCTGCTGCTGCTGCTACTGCTGAGCCTCATCAGCCTGCTGCAAGGAGCCAGACGTCGGAGACGAGTCGTACGAGTCCTCGTTGGCTCACACGCTGTGAGGCCGGAGGAGGCCAAGGCGCACGTGACCTCTGCCGGTCGGTCGCCCGAGGGCTGCTCGCCGGTGGGCAGCGACCCAGCTGAGCAGCTTAATCTGTTGCCATTTTCTCGGTGACTGAGACCAGCAGGAGCAGCAGAGACAGCAGCCAAAGATCAAATTTATTGGCACTTTGTCACCATAGCCAATCTAAGAGAGCCGCTGTAAAGTCTCACTGATACCGTCGAGCATCTCTTTTTTATTCTCCTCCTTAGATTACTGCAAGTACGTAGTTTATGCTCTGCTGTTCTCGGATTCGTCGGGGAAACGTGAGACTTATGGCGGTGGAAAAAGGATCGAATGCACCTTCAACTGTCTTCCCCGCTAGTTACGTTGTACTTGGGATCCATTCATTTTCGGGAAATCGACGATCGCTGCGTTGGAACAGCCAATTTTCTCTCTTGCTTCTCTCTCTGCACACACGTAGGTAAAAGTTTGTCTTCTCCTTAGCAGAAAAGTTGCTTTCTGTGTTGTTGTTGTATCGTTGGTTACGAGAAAGCAGAGGGAGGAGAAGAGGCCGGGCAGTGTGCATTTATCAGGACATTGGGCTTGTCAACGGGTAATGTGATTGTCGGCCGCGAAAAATTGCCCCCTCGAGTTCTTTCCCCAACTTTAGTAACCCAAATGGATGCCTTGATGCTCTAACGAAATGGCTTTACTTTGCAGTCCATCCATACAGCGCGCGCGCGTGCGTGCGAGCGTGCGTGTACTTGTGTACCTGCACTAAAACAAACATAATGGGGCAATCGATCGCTCTCTCTCTCTCTCTGTGTGCTCCTTCTAAGCGGGGAAGAAATTTCTGGTGGACTTTTTTTCCCCCTCCTGGCAGTTTTTGACCCCTATTTTCGTGTCCAGAAACCTCATGTTTATAGTGCGAGAGGATTTGTTGAGAAATGAGACTGCGCCTGTCATAAAAAGGGATCCAGGGGAGGAAAGTCTCATACGTACGTTGCGTGGCAAAGACTTTGCTTTGCCGACGGCCCCATTTACTCCTCCTCCTCCCCCCGCAGGTGGTGATTAGATGGAGACAGGACAAAAATGCGATCATTGTTTCCAAGGTTGCTCGCTCGCTCCTCTGCCGCGGCCTCCAGCGGCCTCGCTAGGATAATTTTGGCGGCCTCTGGCCTCAAATGGCAGAAGAAGAAACTTGTGGCTAATGTGGAGGAGCCAACATCTCTCTGTCCCTCCTGCGACAATTTTTTTTTCTTGCTTCTTCGCAACATCTTTCCTCCTGGGCGGAGGCAACAGCAGAGACAATTTTGAACACTCCCTCTCCCCAAGCGGCTGCCACAAACTACTTCAATATTTATGGAACAGTTATGGGACATTGGGATTGGGAAATATAAGATATTGTGTGTCGCTAAACGCATTACACGGGGCCATTCGTTATGATTAGTGCAAAAGGGGCAGATTTCAGTTGCCTTGGCGAAATTGCCACAGCATAAAGGCAGTTGCCGCATATGCTCTCCTGGGAGCCCGAGGGGAGGGGGAGACACCGGAGACGACAAAGGCTTTTCAAACAGCCTTTGCCGCAGGATTTCACGCTCGGGGACAGCGGAGAAGAAGGATTTCTCCGCGTGCGAGCTCATTTTTTACCCTCTTCTGTCCGCGTGGATGGCAGAAGTGTTGGCGGCCGCGGCGGACTTGGAGGGAAGCTGGCTGACTTGACCTGCCTGCGCGGGATCCACCCGGAGGGAGAGAGGGCGGGAGTCGCCTCTCTCAGATGACCACTACCTAAGCTTGGTATCGAACTTTGCACATGTGTGGTGGGAGGGAGTCCCTGGCTGCCGCCGTTGACGTTAGCGTCGTCGTGACCGCTGCTGCTGCTGCTGCATCAAGTCGATATTGAGTTTCTTCTCTCTCCTCGGGTCGAACCCGGAGCGGCGAACTTGGCTGCACTGACTGACCAGAGGAAATCAAATCAGACCAAGAAAGATTGAAAGAGAGAGGCCAAAGAAGCCCTTTGGCGTCTTCGTTTCATCTCCAGTATCTTCCAACCCAACCCCAACCCCGCGGGTCCCTGGCAGGAACGATTTGTTTTCTGGCAAAACAAAAGCTGCTCCACCATATTCGTTCTTTTCTTCTGGGAACGGAAATTTAATCAGGGACGACTCATCTGCCGAGGATGTTTGGCTCTCCTATGATATAAGTAATAATCATCATTTCGATCCCCTCAGCTAATGCGAGAAAGCACTATCGACGTATCTTCTGTGGCAGCAGCCATAACGCGCGTTGTAATGACGCGATTCCATTAGGATCAATAGATTCCTTTCACTAGCTTCCCAGAAAAAAGGAGAGAGAGAAACACGCCTCTCCATTAAGGCCGTCGTCGGAGCAGAACTCTTTCAAGAAAAGGGGGAAGAAATGGGAGCCTTGGGATCATTGAAGGACTTGTGTGTGTGTGTGTACAAGACAATCAAATTAGCGATAGGAAGGACTAAAGGAAAAGCAGATGGGATTTCTCCTCCGCACAACAGCGACAGCAGCAGCAGCAGCAGCAGCAGCAGCAACAACAACAACGAGGATGCCATAAAATTCTGAGATCGAAGATCCATTAGTTGCTCTCGTCGAATGAGTTTCCCGCCAGTGTGAACAGCCCTCGGAGGCTTTCGGACATGCAGCAGGGAGGGAGCGAAATAAATGTGTCGTCTCAAGGTGCGTCTTCTGGAGCTCCTTCTCCGAAGGGAATTTCCAGCTGATGGCTTCTTCCTCTCCAATTAACGTATCAGGGACTCGGCCAGACCGTTCCAATGCAGGGACGCGACTGCGACCACGTCTTGGCTGCCGCCGCTGCCCGCTGGCACCGCCGCCGCCGCCGCCGCCGCCGCCGCCTCGTCAGCACTGCCATTGAATCGGTGCACTCGAGCACCGATTTGGGGGAGGGGGAAAAAAGTGTCTGGCCGAGTCCGGAACTTGCTTCTCTCCTCCTGGCCCATGATTAATTGCAGGCAAAACAGTTCTGGCGAAATGGCATTATTGGTAAAGGGTCTGCAGGTGAATAATATTCGAACGGTTTGTCGATGGCAGCAGCGGCGGCGGCAGCAGCGACGGCAACAACAGCAGCAACGTCTACCCCGTCTCTCTCCTTTCCCCCCATTAATTGAGACCGCAAAAACTGCGAGATGTCTTTGGCGAGCAATTTGTCTCTCTGTCAAAAGTAATTGCGGTGTCATCTTCGGCGTTTCGTACACGAAAATTGCGTCTTCTTCTCCGCCGCCACATGAGTGTAGGATGAAGAAAAAAAAATCCTCCTGCCTCCATGAAATATGCAAAGGTCTCCCTGACGTTGGTGCGGTGGTTGCCCTGGCTGCTGATGCTGGTCTGGCGCCGATCCAGAGGTCAGGATGGACAGGCCTCCCTGAGAATTGCATGCGAATGAGGCCATCTTTGGTTTTTCCTGGCCCTTCCCTCACGCTTTTCCCGAAGTTTGTAATTGCTCCTTCAAGATTTCTTTGGTGGCGTCGGTTTCGCACAAGTTGGCACGAGCTTGGAGCACTTTATCATCAGAACATTGTATTTGCAACTTTGGCAAGATTAATCCCAAGTTGCAAGAAAAATCTCCGTTTGTCAAGTTTAAAGACCCCTGAGGAGAGGAGGCATTTTTAGACGCAAGTTTGGCAATCAAATTCAGGCAAAAAAGCCAAGAGTTGTGGGGCGGATGGAAGTGATGGGTGGAAATCACTCGCATTAATTATGCATGACCTCTTCCTGCTCCTGCGTCTTCCCCGTCGTCCTCCTTGGGGAGGGCCAAGATTTTTGTCACTGATGTTACCATCTTTTCGCGTCCTCCGCTTGTTTCTTCTTGGAAAACACTGATGCCAACGACGAATTCTTTCACGTCGTCTTCGTTGAAGAAAACGCAGCCAGAAGAAAAAAATGCCAGAGGAAATGACGACGGAGGAAACCTCTTTTCTCCCCCACTTCTGTGCAGGTCCAAATAGGAAATGTCGCTTGGGAAATAAGCAATAAATTGAAGACGACCCAAAGACATTACAAGGGTTCATTAGTATTCGTTTTATGTGTTGGAATTGATACAAAGACTCTCTCGGAAGAAAATTACCCCCATATTTCAGGGGATTTAATTCCAAAGACTAAGCGATCAAGCCTTTATAGCCTTTCATTTACAGAGTTAATGAACGGGAGAGCAAAGGGACGACGGGGGAGGAAAAAAGGACTTTTCTCTTTTATATCGGTACAGGGGATTCGACAGAAGAAGGATAACAATTAAGTCATTCGGAAAATCCCATTTGTCTAATTGCTCGGACAGGATTTGGACCCCGAGTGAGGGGGGGGGGGAGAGAATGGAAAAAAGGCCGAGATGAGAGAAGAAAAAAAGTTGGTGCAGAGGCCTAAAAAGCAGAAGAGGAGGCAGGGCAGTCGACACGAGAATAGAAGGGATCGTGACAATTGGACTTGACCTTTGATTCACTCGGACTTGCTGTTCAACCTCTGTGCGGCCTTGAGGAGAAGCCTTGTGTTCTCCTCCAAGGCCCGGCAAGGCCCAGCAAGGGAGGCCCAGATTAAGGCCGTTCCTTAATTGCCGGGCAACAAAGACTTGGACAGATTTGCCAAGAGGTAATCAGGAAGTCCATAAACTGATAAACTCGTAATGTGATTGTTTCATCGAATTGCCTCTCCCGGCCTTTGCCCGGACCAGAATGACTATTTGGCATGCCACAAAAAGTGCAATGCGGCAACCAAAGGCTGGAAGCCTCCGGGGGGAGGGAGAAGAAGCCACTTTTTGACCGTCATAATTTCTCTCCTTTTCGGTTGGAAAAATGCTTCTTACGCCCGCAAGGTTCAAGCCCATAGGAGGAGACGTTCTTTATCAGAAGCTCCTCTTTCTCTCCTACCCCCAAAAAAGTAGCTTCCCTCTGTTTTACATACCTTCTTCGTAGCCGTCCACTCGACCAGACACTGTGGCACCGGCGAGCACGCGGCCGTGGCACACTTGGCAGGTGCCAAAGTGCCAAGATCCACTGCTGTGTCTGGTGGAGGAGGAGGAGGAGAGCCCTTCACTCACTCACTCACTCACTCAGAGAAGAACACATGGCAGTTGGGCTCATAGTGTAACGACCACTGCTATACCTCAGTAGGGTAAAAAAAGGAAATGCTCGCAGCTACCATTACAGATAATGATAGTATTGACGCTCGTCTCCTCCCGAATTTTTTTCACCAGAAAACGCGGAGAAGTCAGACGGGAACGCTCTTTTTCAAACTTTTACGACTGCCAGAATCCATATTTTAATAACCACCGGGCGGCCCTGAAAAAAATTAGCATCCGCTATGGATTCGGCCCCGGGCGAACCTTCGCAATTGTCTCAACCAACGTTCTCCATTTTTACGCGGTTATGACTGAAAAAAAAAAGAAAGAAGGAAAGAAAAAGAAAAAAAACCGCGCCCATCGCGACCCAGAAAAAGGAGCCCCCAAGCAGCTTTAATATTTATGAATCCTCTACTCCCCAAAAAGAAGCCATTGAGTTCGTGCTAACTCCATTTTATGCATCAGTGGGTCTCTGGCTGGTTTGAGTGGTCAGAGAAGAAAAGAAGAAGAACCCTTTTGTATATGACTGATTTCAATTTCAGCTGGCAACCAGTTGAGTGACCACACACGAGTTGGGGGGTCTATTGTGTGTCATCCACCATTGCGAATGCGATTTGACCAACTCGTGGGGAAAATTGGAAGCAGGGGCTGGCGGGCCGGCGGGCCGGCGGCGGGCAGACGGGCCCAAGGGCAGAGCGATGGAGTTGAGGGGGGCCACAAAGTCAATGCGGACGACTGAGCATCAATTCTGAATTTATTTGTCAAAGGGAGAGAGAGAGAGAGAGAGGGAAAGCTAATAAAGGTTGCAGGGGGGGGAGGAGACGATTTCAGATTTGGTGCAGCCTGTGGAGGAAAAGAAATGTCACAAGTTCCTTGCCTCAACTCTTTTCCTTCAGCTCCTCCACCAGACGGCTGCCAGAAGATGCAGCAAAGTCATGCCAGCCCCTTTTTTTATTATTACTTTTGCAGTGCATTGCACTGCCATATTGCGTAGCAGCAGCTGCACTGATTTATGCACTGCTGCTGCTGGCCCTGGGGGAGGAGGAGGAGGAGGAGGAGGAAAAATCGCGACAGAGCAGCAACCTTTCGAGCTGTCTGGCGGAGTCACGCAGATCGGTCAGACAAAAAAGGGACAAGAAGGGTTTGTAGACAGTCAAGTGGACACATTTCACCCGAATAAGCAATAGCAGCAGTCCTCTCTGCTGCCCCATTGAATATACAATGGGCAGAGGATATTACATTCCCAAACTGACATGTGTGTGCATGTGATACGCCAGAACAATGGTCAGCAGCGCAGTCGTCGTCGTGACTCATGTTATTGGTGAAATTCTTGATGGATATCGGGGTCCAATTTTCTTTTTCTGGGGGGGGGGGGGGGGGGGGGGGGGGGGGGGGGGGGGGGGGGGGGGGGGGGGGGGGGGGGGGGGGGGGGGGGGGGGGGGGGGGGGGGGGGG
>JAAUXU010042478.1_pt1 | contig 29549 bp, 32 predicted proteins | sample 7278151 | NCBI WGS metagenome assembly JAAUXU01 (sample SAMN14350113, study PRJNA611818) | marine sediment metagenome | isolation source: surface marine sediment (1.8m) | place: French Polynesia: Moorea | collected 2018-08
CTCTCTCTTTCTCTCTCTCTCTCTCTCTCTACTCACTCAAAAATGTTCCCCAGGTGGGTGGGACAAGACAAGATGGAGAGAAATTCCTCGACTTTCACTCTACCCTGGAAGGGTGGAAAAAAAGAGAAAGATTCCTGAGTCGCCCATGCACCTTTCTGCATCCCTCCCCAACTTTCGCTATGGAATGCTGAGACTTGACCACCGCTATCTGGCTGAAGTCACGCGAGGAGCGTCAAAGAGACAGATTTACAACGTCTGCAGGGACTGATTAGATCGCTCGCCTGCAGTCGGGCCAGCCAGTCAGCCAGGTTTATCTCCGCCACTTTAGTTGACATTTTCAAAACTGGAGCTGCAGTTAACAAGAAGTGTCGCTGCAAATATGCCATCTCCTCCACTTGTTGGGACGGACTTTGTGAAAGCTCCAAGGCTGGCTGCCAATACGGGAGAGTCCAGATGCTTCGTGGTCCTGTCCGTTGATCACTTTCATCACGTTCCTCAGCTCAGCCTCGTTCACCTCAGGATAAATGATTCATCAGCCCACAAACTGTTTCTCTGACCTTCTTCTCCCAAAATGATGCTACATTTTTCTCGCTTGGGTAAATGGCCCTCTCATCTTCGCTTGTTTACCCTCCAGACCCTGGAGGAAAATGCCATTAATCGCCTCCCCACCAGAGATAGAAGGTAAAGCCACAGCTGGCTCGTGTCTGACGACCTCGTTATTTATATTGTTTTGCTGCTGCCCTATTGTTGAATAAATAATGGTAGGAGAGTGGCCAAATGAGAAGGAAGAAAGGCAGAAATTTTTTAGAGGTCTCCTAAGAAAGCTTTCTGGTGCTGCAATCAGGTGACTTTCGCGGGGGAAAGCAATTAGCTTAGAAAGTCTTCAAGCTCGATGAGGGCTTCCAACATAGAAATGTGCAATGCTCGTGACGAAATGACCGTCAAGCCAATTTCTTCCGTCCAGGAGCCGCGCACCCGTCGTCGCGGGGACACCTGTTAGCAAGGCCTGGGACCAAGTCTTACCGGGCTCCGTCGTCACAACCGTCGACGCGTGTGTGGCCGAGAACCTCCTGACGGGGAGTCGCAGGCAGGACACGTCGAGGCACTGGCTGCTGGCCCCCCTCACCGTGTGGGGCCAGGTCGAACTCGTCAGTCAGTTCGCTGCACACTTGTTACAACACACTGCACAAACAAGCAGACAGACACTCTGGCTGGAGCAGTAGCCAAGTAGTAGTTAGTACGTGTAAACTTTCATACGACTCCAGCGCCACAGGCTAGTACAGCTGAACTAACAGCAGTAAAGAGAGAGAGAGAGAGAAAAAAAGCCTTAACTCGGCTGCTTTGGGCAGTGTTGTTGTTCACCTCCTTACATGGTCGTCCGTAACCAGCCAGGGGGGACTCTCGCAACCTTTCAGCCAGGCCAAAATCTGACACAGTGGTGTCTGCACGGTCGGACACCGGATGATGGCACGCTGCGTCAATGTATTGAACAATTCGCTGCAATTCTCCCTGCGTAATTGCACACCGGCAACTGTGCTGAGATGTACGCCTTCTAACACGAACGAAGGAGCACTTGAAGTTGATCTGATCCACAATTCTCACCAGTATCTGATCCTTGTACCGTTGACGGTTCTGCGCGGAGTTGGTCCTCACGCACATCTGACCGTGAAATCCTATTATCCTTAAGTTTCTGTCGCACGGTGCGTACAAAAGTCATGCTGGGAGCGGCCCAGGACTTCTGGATGAGTGACAATTTGCCCATTCCTTAGTGCCCGCCTAACTTAAGCATGTATCAATGTCGTTTCCACGGTGTCTCCGAGTGGTAACCGGCAATAACTCACTTGGGTCGATTTTCCACTGCATGGGACGCAGTTGCAATCAAGCGGTTCCCTCCTGTATTGTTCAGAGGGATTTGTCACAAATTTTGCTCGAAAACATGTCACAATTGACAGACCTGCCAACATCCCAGCTTCATCGCACACTTTTTTTTTGGTCGTGGTCCCCTCGATGTGCATTGGAGTGGAGACCGTCCGCCGTACGTGCAGTTGAGGTCCGCCTACACCTGACGAAAGACCTTTTTTGCTGTCTGCTGTGCCACACGCATGATGATATAATAAGTGTGTAGCGCAGGGGTTAAATAAAATTTGGTCTGTTTTTCTCCTCACTCTAAACAAACCTTTGACCTCATCTGCACATTGTGCGTACACTTCAGGTTTAGTTTGCATCCGCCCACCTGAGGAAGGGGAGAGAAAAAAAATCTTCTCGTTCTCAGAAGACAAATGTGGCATTCAATAAAGTTTGGAGTATTATGGAACCTTTATATACAGAGGACTCGGCTGACAAGTCCGCCGGACAACTCTTGATGACTCCAAGCGGAGCATTCTTACAGCCAGTCTGTGGTGACTGCGGCAGCAAAGACCGAAAATAGGAGTGGAACTGGTGGACTCCGCTAGTTTTTGCCTGCCAGCATCAGGTTGCGACAGCGACAACGGACTTTTTTTTGATGAAGACCGTAGCGGACTCTTACAACCAGAATCTGGTGACTACGGCCAATAACGTGTGCGACGAGCAGAGTCAGGCTGATCAGCGCCATCTGGTGGCAGCGTTCAGCTCCTCTCCTGAAGAGAGAGACACGGAGTACTTAGAGCCAATTCCAGAAGAATTTCGCCGGCATCGCCCACAGAGGGTACTTCTTGGCCGACTTTGCCACCCTCCAGTGGTGACCATAAGCAACTGACGGCCGCAACCCACGAGACTATGAGCGGAATCCACCATGCGTGCTGAGGCGAAACCAAGAGGATCCAGTGATGCCTGCCGAGGATCATGGAGGGAAATTGCACTGTTCTCAGCTCCTCGTGTAAGTTACTAAAACTGTGTTCAAGAAAGAAACAGTCTTCATCAACATGCAAGCGAGAGCTGAGAAAAGTAGTTTCCTTTTCCCCACGTGAGCGATGACTAAGCTCTTCTCTCTCTTCGGAAGAATAGTGACAGGCAACGGAGAAACGAAGGAGTTAAATGAAAACGGAGCTCCGACAGACGGACAGACAGACAAACAAAGAAACAAGGGACGAAGCAAAAAATATCGACCTCAGAGTCGCAAGCAGAGTGCTGGCAGGGGAGTAGTCCAAGTCCAGCCGGATGGAGGGTGCCTTCCCCACCGGGGCCTGTGTGCACTTTTCACCGAACTTACTGTCCTGCGTGCGTTATTCTTCGTACACACGCTCGCACGCCCCCCCCCCTTCCCTGAAGGCTGGGTGCATTTTTCTCCGTACTTATTGCTGTAAACAAACGGCGTTGCTGCAGCTGCGAATTCGGCAGACATTTGTGCACACATATTTGGCGCGAAGTAAAAGAGATAGTAACAATTTTGCAGCGTTATAAAACATCCCCGCGAATCGCTGCAGTGTCTACGACTCCGGTAAGTTGGGAACTGCAAGCCCAAACACTTTCTTTCTTTCCTCCCTGGTGGAATAATGCACTCAAATGCCGGAGAGCGAAGAACTGTTTGCATATTTGCTCCGCTTCTACGCTTTCAAGCGCTTACCACGTTTTCATGCTGGAGTATTGATGTCTTCCTCCTCTGCCCGGACGACGGACGTATTTTCTGCTGAAAGCTTTCTAAACCCCTTAGGAAGACGACGGGAATTGTGGCGTGGCGAATCTTTGTCAGCCGGCCCGCGACCTCGCAATTTTTTCCCCCATGCTGCTCTCGGCCCCGGTGAAGAAGAGGTAAGTATTCGTGTTACGGAGCGGAGGCAAACTCGGTTGGACAGTGACGTATTTGGCGTGAGATGGACGCGAAAAAAAGTGGAGGCAGAGAAATATTCGCGGAATCCACGCAGATTCCTTCTTGGCATATCCCTCCCTGCCGATACACAACAGTTTCGCATGCTTTGGGTCGGATTTATTTGTCCGACGTGGGAGGGGGGAGGTCAGAGAGACACTGCGATGTCTCTGCGAAGACTTTATGAACTGGAAAGAATGATAATGTCTCGCGTGCGGTTGGGAAGTGAATAAATCGAGGCGAGATTCTCATTCAACCTTTCTGCAGGGACGTAAACGGCGGATTCGCCTGCGATAACAGTTCATAAACTCACTGAAGCAGCGGATGCCACTGCTGCATGGGAGCTGTGCGATATCCCAAATAAGTCGATAGCGCGATCTTCGATATCGATACGAGATGGCGAGTGCCCAATTCATCGTCTGATATTTAGTCAAGATGATTGCCGATACTTCAGAGATGCCCACAGGCTCAAGGTGCTATCGGAAATTAAAGGGGGACTGTTGGTAGTCGCTGGGGGGGATAGGGCCAAGGTGTAGTTTTAGATATTTGGGCAATATCACAATATTGCATGTCGATTTCAGAGGTCGTGCACACTACGGTGTAGAGCAGGGATTTGTAGCAGTTTGTTCAGCACTGAACCAACCTTAGATGTCTGTCAAAGATCTCAGAGACCAACTCTACATTGGTTGGGAGGTACAGCCGAAGCCGCTTATAAGAACAGATTTCTCGGGAATAGATTCAAAATGCACTTCATGTGGTGAATTCTACACGATATGAGAACACTCAAAGCCGATTATAAGAACTATTTTCATCCAAGATTACGTCAAAAAGCAGGTAAAAAAAAGCCTTCACAGTTTTGAGAACTTCCACGTCTAAATGTGAGAAAGATGAGTTCGGACTTTTGTTCAAATTGAATTGAAGGCAAAAAACTTCCGAGCTTTGTCTCACGATTACACTACCCTGTTTCTTACGTTGTTATTTCTCATGAACAGGGTGAAGGCTTCTCATTAGAACGCTTTGGCCCAGAACGGACGGTCTCCCTATTATCGACTTCTACCTGAATCCACTGGAGAATGAGGTTAATGTCTTTTTCGTAATCGCTGACAATTAGTCTCGTCCTCCACGCGATGAGCGTGGACGTCGACAAAAGGCACACCAATGGACCTGGCGGAGGTCACACGACGTCATGTCAAAAAGAGTCTGACCCGCGTGGCAGAGATCGCATGACCAAGAGTTGTCATGTGCTTTTCTGTCAGCAGATAATCATCTCTGAGATGAATGAATGCCAACTTGTCCCTGTCTGTGTGGCTCATCTGCCTACACTTGTCCCAGCACGTGCGAAGACAACAACAATGACAACATTTGACTTGATGATGGGAGATTTGGGTTGGCGCACGTGACAAAATTCTGCCAGTACAAACGGGGCCTTGGCGGCATTGCATGAGGGCACCAGCATCTGAGACGTGCACCACCGGGAGTGGGTACATAATCTGTGCGCACCGCGTGAGGCTTTTTGAGAACATTCTCACTCTGCCAACGTCATGTCGATCTGTCTTGTCGTCCTTTTGTCTCTCGTCAGCTACTGCTCTGCCTCCGGCGAGTTCTACTTCGCGCTGCCCTTCGACACGACGTCCGACTGCATCCAGGTGGCCCAAAGGCACCAACAGGGAGACGACGACGACAGCATCGCCGTCAAGGAAGGCAACGGCAAGATGATTTATCACGACTATGAGCTGATACAGGTAAGCGCTGTGGACACGAATTTCACTGCCAGAGTTCTGCAAAGGCCGGCAATTTTTCAGGAGCTGCTGACTAAAGACGGCGGGCATTTCAAGCTGTGCGACTGCAAGGCCGACCACGACTCGGGCGAGATCCTGCAGTGCAAAGACATCAAGGCCTCTGTCAACTTGGTATTTCACATGGAACAAATAAATTAGACTTGTTTTCTCCAGTGAGCGATTGCCTTTACACTGAGAAGAACGTATTTGTTGCGCAGTTCTTTTACCGAGACGCAAGAAGAAGACAGGGTTAAAATGGAGAAATAAAAAAAAGTCGGGCCCTACGGCAGCTTGGCTTCTTTCTTCTTTCCCTGCAGTGCAATCATGACGGCACAGTCAGCTTGCAGAGCCCTAACAATATATGGAACTCCGTGTGCGCATGTGTGTCATTGCGCACCAACGTCCGGATCGGACAGTTTCAAAGGTGGACTCGGGTTGCAGCAGATGGCACGGACGCCGCGGAGTGCACGGTGAAGGGCTCGGGCGGCGTGAAGGGCGTGGCCCGACACAAGTCGCGCTTTATAGGATGCCCGCGGATGCCCGCCAGCACAGCCGAGTTAGTGTCCATCTACGTCCGCTCTGTGGACGTCAAGTGGTTCATTGCCCGGCCGCCTCCGCGTCCACGGGCAATTGGGGCAGACAGACCCACTTGAGTAGCGGTAAAAGTCTCCGCTCCTCAGCCCCAGCTGATGGAGACTTTTCTCATGTGATCTGGCGCTGCCTCCATAGAGCAAAAGGCTGACGTCTGCGTGTCACAATTATCCCATACGCACACATAGGAGCAGCAACATCGTTGCATGTCAATCCAGATTTGCGTCTTCATCTGCTCCTACTTCTTCTTCTTCTTCTTTCCAGGCAATTTGAGGGGTCTCAAGGTCACTGAATAATCAGATCACAACTGACTTTTGCTTCTTCGTAGAAAATTGGTGCAGAGCCAAAGAAAAGGGGGAAGAAAGGAAAACAGGATGGTGAAGTCTGATCCAGGTTCAAGGCTTCCTCCCTGCATTTTCTGCTCCCACTCATCTTTTTTTTGTCAGGCATGGAAATGGGTGGCGAAAAGAGGCAACAAGGCTTGACTCACGGCGTGGCGATGAATAAAGATGAGCTCCTGAGGGCCAGAAGAGGAAACAAGGAGCAAGAACACAACCATGGCGAAATCAAGGACAAAGAAGCTCGTCAAAAGCATTTCTACGCAGCTGCAGACATTTGCCAGACCCTCAACACCAATAACAGTTTGTGAGACTCTCTCAGACATGAATCAAGAGGGTACATTTGTCACTTGAACACTTGGAAAAGTCACAACCCTTTTACCGTGGGAGAAGCTCCTTCTTCAGCATGGACACGCAGTCTTCTTCGGGAGTGGCCGCCAAAGACCATATCTCTCAGGCCTCGTCTCGTACTGATCTTTTTGGCCTTCCTGGCTCAGCTGGATCACAGTACCGGAGCCGCTACTGTTCCGAAGCTGCGAATCCTTAAGTTCTTCACGCACACGTCAATGAGATTTTTCTTCCCAATGCATTCATTTCGCGGAAATCGATTCGTGACATCTTCATTGGTGGGTGGCGAGGTCTTTCTGTGGTCTACCAGGGCTTCCCCAGACCTCTTCTTGCCAGGCAGTGCAAATGACTCCATATAACAATTAAAATCAAGAGTGCAAAAAACCTGCGTCCTCTTTGGCCGGAAATGTCACGGGGAGGAGGGCAGGAAGTCTTTTCGGCTTGCGACATCTTCGAGTGTCACCACAACAAAACCAAGAATATCTCTCCCACACCAGCAGTGGTGTGCGTATCACAGTTTGGGAAGCCCTGATCTATATATAACGACGAGTTCGAGGAGCTTCACTTGACTTCTCATCCAAATGACCAGCTCAACTCTTCCGCCAGGGAGCCTTCTCTTATGTCTTACTCAAGCAGGAAAAAAATCACCAATTTTTCTTCCTCTCATTGCAGGTGTTCACTCCCTTTAGTTGAGACGAGCGCCGTCGGCAAGGTCAAGTTCAAGATTGACTGAGCACGCAGAAATCGTGCCCCAGGAGGGTCACGGGTTCCATCAAAAGGAACTTTACTCAGCTACTCCTAAAGACCCTCCAATACAGCACATTAAGGAAGAACGATCAGACGTCACCCCGTGACGTCCGCCCGGCACAGGAACTGCATCTGCACCCCGTGGGCGCCGCGCTGCACTGTCTGTGCTGCACTGCGCTGCACTGCGCTGCACTTTCAGTGCTGTACTGGGCCGCACCGCCGAGCAAAAGGGTCGAGGGACAACTGAAACTCAGTGCTGAGCAACCAAGTTGGAAGCATTTGTCACATTCTGTTAATTCATGACCCTTTTCAAGGCTCTTCGGTGGTCACCAACCTCTGGAAATTGGGATAATTCTTCCTTTGCCTCAAAGGAAGCTGCAAAAAAAATTAAAGTAACTGAAGGGCAAGCTAAACCGGTTTTTTGCGCGGGGAGAAAATGGCAATGAACCATGTGACAGCAGTTTGTTAGGATCCTTGCGCAGAAGTGGAGCAGCGGTTGAGGTCGGCAGTGCGCACACACTTTGGCCAGCACCAGAGGACAGGTAAAGTGTGTGTTTAGCGTTCACGGCGGTTAAACAAACGAGAGATTTTCCTCCAGTATGCAAAGTTCTGACCTCCCTCCCCCCGTGCATGGGTGGCAGGAAGTCGACTGGAATTGAATTGCACACCGAGCCCAGCCCAGCTGTAAGTGCCATGTCAGGAGGAAATTAAAGAAACTCAGCAGGCACAACAGGGTGGACAAGGGAGATTTGCAACTCATTTGCGACGGTGGAAAACAGCCTGGGCGATCTGCAGAACCTCCAGTCGTCGATACCGGCCAGGGTCGATGCAATCCCGGCAGAGCTGCATTCTTAGCCTTGGCTCGCCCATAACCAACCCTACCAAGCTGCACCACGGGCAGCATAAGGAAATAAATGCGCACGACAGAAAAAAAAGTTGCGCCACACAAGGACAAAGGGGTTTTTTGCTCCTTCCTGAGCATATAAAACGATGCTTTCCGGGATATAAAAGAGCGGCCATACAAGCTGGTGAAGGAAGCAGTCTTGCCTGGCATGAAGAAAGTATATTTTGACGCATCCTAAAACAGGATGTCTGGAGGAGAAGAACGAGGTCTTTCCGCTCTGAATACGTCTTTCATTCATCCCACACTGGTACAACATTATAGGTGCTAAACATTTGCTACGCCTTGCAGCCGTTCGACTGTGGTGTTCCTTGTTGTTCCTCCTCTGTTCGTTGTAGCGAACACACAGCTACGAAGGCGTTTTGCTGGGGAGATTTGAACGATTCTCTCTACCATATTTCCTTCATTTTTTTCGGGAGGGGGCAGCGCCCACCTCACCAACAACAGTTGTCGGCTGAGATTTCCCACATCCACCATGAGAGCAGCAGCGCCCACCCGTAAAATTTCGTCTCCTCTGTCCATAACACGTACGCCGCCGCCCCCGCCGCCGCCGCCGCTGCCGCCGCTGCCGTGGCCATGTTCGCATGAAGAATGACGAATGTGAGAAGTCCCACTGCGCGTGTCAGAAAAGGTTTTTCTACCCCTCCCCCTCGGAGGAGGCGAAGGACAACGTGGGGAATCAGTGCGCCCAGGCTAGAACAGACAACATCGTTCATTACACTAAGGCCTTAACAATCACCGTTATCTCACGCTCGATTGAAGACCGGTGTTCAAGCGACGTCGACAGTGAAACGCTTCCTGTGGTTTTCTGCTGCAGCCACCCTCATGTGGGGTCTCTCTGGTTTATTAATGTGACGGAAATTTTGGCGTGCACGTCTGGACTTTTTGCAACTTTTTTTTGCAAAGTTTCCCTTCGCCCGTGCAAACAACGGGTCCTCATTTGTCACAATCGCATACTCGAAGCAGAAGAAAACAAAGTCTATGCGTCTGTCTACATCTCTTTCCAGACAGCTGGACCGATTCCAACGAAAACTGGCTTGGTGGCGAGGGCACGGGGGGGGGGGGCGTCTGGCTGTCTATGGGAGTCGTACCCCCCTTCCTAGAAGAATGATTTAGTCGAAATTGGCAAAGTTGCTGTATCGGTTGAGTGGTTTCCTCTCCTCTTTCCAGGCTGGAGGGGGGGGGGGGGTGAAGGGTTGCCCCGCCGCAGATCCACCCGGAGGCTTCTTTTTACGAAAAGGAAGTCCCGGCCGCCCCGAGCGATACTGCAGTATCAGGAAGGAGGATCCCCAGATATCAAGATGAGGCTCTAATATCAGTGCCACGTTCTGATCGTAGCCCAGAGCGACGCTGCCCTCATAAGAAAATTGTTGACTTCATCGCACAGCAATTACGCCGCGTGCCTGCCTGCGATTTCAATCAAGCAGATTCAAACTGCGGCCAAACTGTGCAACTATGCGCACGCACGCACGCACACTTATGTTTATAAGGTGAGGGAAAAAACAAGTCTAAGTCTAGTGTGGACTCTACCTGCTCCTCGGTTCTCCGACTGCACAATAACTTGGACGGGTGCGAATGACGCAGTTTCTCCTCGGCACGAGAAAAATTACTCGTCACCCAAATGATTTTCACGTTCTGCGGCACACAAGAGTTGCGGAGGAGAGATGTCTCCTCGTTGTCGACTGAAACGCAACTGAAGGGGGGGGAGAAAGAGGGAGCCCTAGTGGGCCTCCCCCCCCCCCCAGATGACAGGGTGAATCGGCGTGCTGCACTGGCAAGAACACAAAAGGAGAAGAAAGTGCTGCTGCTCCTACCGACGCCATCACCGTCGTTGAATTAAATTCGACTCATACCCCGTGGCGTAGCTGGGAGATGGTTTCCTATTTAAAGAAGCCGAGACAAATGATTGCCCTCCTAACTGCCTTCTGCGTTTTTTTGCACACCCTGTTGGGACATTTGCTGCGCTCACGCTATGTACAGGGTGTCGACTTTCAGTTGACTGCGAGCAAACGTCGGCCATTGTTCAGCCACTTGAGGAGCATGATATCCATGCGGCTGTAACGACACCAGAGAACTGTTGCTCTCCTCAAAGTGTTGCCACTGGACCAGTGAATGGCAACAAACGTGCGAGGAAGAGGAAGAAAAGCGCTAAGTGTTTTTCTTCCAACCACTCATCATCGGGGCTTCATGGGAATAGATCTGACTTCGCCAGCTCTTTCTTGCTTCTTTTTTGCAACGAACAAGCCATCAATTTACGCGATTTTACTGCTAAAGTACATAGTTAAGTTTTTGTCGTCCCCCTACACAGGTTAAATGCTTCACACGTACGCATGTGGAGCAACGCAGAGAGTACGATGACTTCTTCTTACCTCTGGAAGAAGAAAAGATGAGAGGAGCTCAACGGGCTCCTCCGACGATTACTGTGAAAAACTGCCCGCAATAGTGTCTTTTTTTGCTCGTACTCTATGAACTCGGAGTGGAAAATCTTTACTTTTTCCTCTTTCTTTGCACCTGAATGCGCCACAGACAGAAGTTCGAACCTCCATCAGTTAAGTGTGCAATGCTAACTTGACTTCTGCCATTACTATATTAACCCGCTGGCCAACATATGTTTCTGTGTGAAGTTGCTCAAGTTTGTTCGGACGACCAAAGCATCGAAATGTGACGGCCTCGCGCGCCAATCACGTGTTGTGCCTGAATTACCCATGTTCTGCTTCGACACAGTTTATTCTCATATCAATCATTGACTCGTGCTCCAGCAGAAAACAACAACTAACTTGTGGATTGAGGGCAGGCAGCATTGGCGTCTGAACCACAGCAGCACCGTCGGCATTGGGCCCTGGCAGTCGGCCTCAACACAGTCGGTGATCAGGTTTGCCAACGTGGAGAACGAGTAGCCAATTTGGAGCACGGCCGGAGGAAGCTCGGTTTGAGGCGAAATTAGTCAATTTGGAGCACAACTAGTGAAATTTGTGCACAAGGAGTCGTTTCGAGTACAAGCAGCTGAATTGGTGCGCAATTAGCCAATTTGGAGCACACCATTATTTCATTTGGAGCACGTAATTTCTGCACCCAATGTCAGGTCTATGTTGCAAAAGTCGAGCGCGACTTGCCACAGTTTCCGCCCGGTGCCCGGCGATGCCAACCACTTGGAGGATATCGCCCAAAGATCTTCCAGCACTCAGAATGGTGCACAAAGTGTGATAAACTGGGCCCCGCTCAACGTCTGTTCACGTACCCTTCTAATGTACTGTGGGTGGTGCCGGAACATAAGCTGTAGGCTATATCTTTGGCTATTTACAAGGTGTCATCTGCTTGACAAGTGTTTTAATTTGTTAAAGACACTAACAAGCGACAACTGACTGCAAGAAATAAAAGTTTGCAATGCATTTTGTGTTGCAACACACCCCTCGCTGTGTGGAAAGACACTCTCGTGCACGCACTTGTAGGCCACGAACGTGTCAATACAGTGGACGAAGAGCAGCACCTTTGTCAATTTTTTGTCCTCTCAAGCAGAGACGTCGGCTGTTATTATTTAGCGTCGCAGTTATGCAAACATTATAAGACTCTCGTTTAAGGGCACCAGCGCCCAATGCCCTTGAAGAGAAAAAATAACAACAAGTGCAAATTTTATGCCTTCATAATGCATTTTGAACACCCTGAGACCGTTTTTAGGACTGATTCAACAAAGAATTCTGTGTCCGAAGTTTTGCCCAGGAGCAAAAAATTGAATACACATTTCAACTCGGAACAAGGTCTGACCAGTGTTTGCCTACTGGTTTTTTGCCTCTTTTCACCTGGCCCGTACAATTTTGAACCTGACCTACCTGAGAACTTTGCTCTGAATTATTGTTATGACGATAAATACACTGCGCTTTATTACGACTAGCCGAGAAAGTCGACGTGTACGTGTGTCTCTGTACAGTCAAGCTTGACACGGGGTCAAGAAATTGATGTGGGCTGCCAAATTTCCTTTCTCCTTGTCCATCTATCTGGTCAGGATGTTTTTCCACCAGGTACTTGTTGGCGTCCGTCCCTCTCTTCAGATGCTTCGTCGACGAGTTGAGGAACTCGACACCCTGTATTGAACGCGCGCTCCGTCATCGTTGCTGTTGTGGTTTCTGGGGAGATCCGGAGATCCGCTGGATGGAAGAGCAGCCATTTTGTCGTTCTACCACAAGCATGGTGAGCGCTGATGACTCCAGACACACTTGAGACAGACGGACAATAGACAGATTCTGTCTATAAGACGTCGTCGACCACATTTTGGATCAGTCTGAACCCATAGATCATGTTTTTCATCCCACATGTGTTCTTAGACTGTCTTACCGAAGAAATATCCAGAGCCACAGGCAGGAGCGGAGAAAGAAACATTTGTCACGTTGTCGTGAAAACTCCTTTCTCGCACTAACTAATTGAAGTAGAGGAGAAACCTTTTGGGAGAGAGAGGAGTTTGCTCAAGTCATTTCTTTGGCTTTGGTAGACTCGTCTTCGACAAACAACACGAAATTCGGTCGTGAGGTAACGGTGGATAAGCTGTGCTGCGAGTGTGCTCGGTCTCATGTATTTGGCTAGAACCAACCCCCCTCCCCCCAGTGATGAGGCCTAAATGTGGGCCTGACATGTATTAGGAGCAGACGTTGGACTCGTGAGGAGCGCGTGAACGCGCACGCTGCATGTACGAATGTGGCCACACCTTTGTGTACTTTGATCTCGAGAAATAAGATTCCTTTGGAGGAAGAAAAAAGTGTTAACAGTGCCACTGCCCTCTTCGAGTTGTTGGAGCGCCACTACAAGTCTTCGCACATACATACGTCTTGCTTTGCCAAGTCACTCTTCCCCTGTGCTAGGTTAAGTCAACATCGATTGAAAGAGGAAGCCTCAGTAGGAAGGAACACAAGTGAAAAGATATGAATTTGTGCAGCCTCACGTTCGTGTAAATAGAGACCAAGAGAAATCCGCTATTCAACAGGGGTTGATGGCTCCTAGCTGCATATTCTGAAGGTGGCACAGTGTACGAAAAAAGAGTATTGATTGTACGCCATACAATGTCACGATGCACCACACTAAACATATTGGTAGATACAGCCAGGGCAAAAACCCGGAGAAACGTACACTATGGTTCGAAAGCTTCTTTTAAAGGCCACAATAGCACTTACTTCTTCGATACCAGTCGATGCCTGATTTCATAAAGATGGGCGCTCAGTTGTCACAGAGTCAGAGAATAACATGATCTTTATGGAGTGCACCGTAAACTACATAAAGCACAGTAAGATAAATCCCTGTAAAAAGAAAGAAAAAAGGTACCGACAAAATGGCGTCCGTCTCATACGTGAGTTCAAAGGGGAAACTGGTGGCAAAATGGCGATTGGTGAGTGGAAGACGGTCGTGGATCCAAATCCCCGCTACAGTGGGGAGAAGTTTGGAAAGATACTGAAAATTGGAGTGCATCTTACTTAGACGAGTGTGTGTGTGTGTGTGTGTGAGTGTAGGTTGGGTGTCAGCGTGTGCATCTCCTGTCGAGGAAAAGGCTGTTATCACCACAACCTCTGGGGCTGCAATCATTACACAGTTTCATGGACTACGTTTGCCCACCAGCATTAAACACTCCGCTTCTATGTACGACAGCGCAAAGCAATGTGTCTCTGTGTATCGTCCACCCGGCTTCCGGGCTGAACCCGTCCACGGTGTGCTCCCCCCGCCCTGTGGAACGACTGTCCAAGCCCGGTCTCACATCCGGGAGGCCGAACCGAACGAAGAGCAACTTTTAGTACACAAATTGCTTTGGGGAGGTTCGATTCATTCATTGGTCTTGCCCCATTTGTCCGTGAGAGGAGTTGACATCGTGCCAAGTTGGGTCCACATCGGTCCAGTGGTCTTGGTCAGACAGTGACGTCACGAAGATGCTCAGCTCAGTTGCGTGCGTATTGTTAGTATTGAGGTTTCGTGATCTACCTCGCATCTTTCCGTCATCAAGAGGTCTCTGGTCTCAACAGGATTGAGTTGACAAAAGTACGTAAACAAACCCTCTACGCCAAGCACCTATTCACATGAGTACAGGCTGAGCCGTAATTAATTGCCGCCAGAGTTCAGTAAAGAGCTAATTTGTTAATTGAACTTCACTGGCTCTATGGCAGCCTCAACTCGAAGCCCTTAGAGTACGGGAAAAAAGAGTTTTCTGTCACACTCTCGCTCCACTGCTGAATCATGACTGCCTGAAGGCATCTCTCGGGTTTCTGAATGCCAAGTTGGAGATGGGAGATCCTCCTCAAAGTCGAAATAATTTCGGAGTCCTCTTCAAAGGAGAGTTCTAGGTTCGGGGAAATTCCCCAATAGCCTTGTTGCTCAGCAAGAATACATCATTCATTGGCAAAGCAGGAGTGTTGCATAATTATTCCACTCTGATCCTTACACAAAGGGCTTCGACACCACACCGGGTAGTGAAGGCTTCCCAGTAACAGACCACTTCTATCAAGACGGGCAGAAGACCCATCAGTCACTCGTGCCCAACGTCAAACTTCTCCGGACGACTTCACTGGCGGGGACACAAGCGGTGAGGAAATGATTGCACGGCCACCATTGTGGAGGCGCATACAATGCACATCATAGCGTCCTGTCATACTCTATGGAGCAGCTATTTGTCACTTTGTATGATTGATACAGTTTTTGTTACTTCCTAAACTGGGCGAGCAAATTATTTACATTCTACTGGCCTTGTGGATCCTGTACGTTACATCGATCCCACTTCTCGTTCGTCAGTGTGCAGCCAGGAGTCGAGACATCGGTCGAGTCGTTCGGGGAATCATTGATATCGCTGTCCGTGGGAACGAAGTTACGCCAAATCTGCTCATCGTACATTCTCATTGCTCAATCGATTCGACTCAGTAAGTTGCTCTAGGCGTGCGCAGGTGCTTCGTGTGCAACAGAGTTGTGACTCTCATGACAGTACGATGGACACAACTTTGTGGTGACCACTTCTTTGAAGTCAGCTTCAATTCCAGCATCATGTACTGTGTGTCCATAATAACATTGCCACCAGTTGTAAACAGTTGTCTCCCACAGCAGGGTAAACTGGAATTCTGGACGCGTGAATGCATTGCGTTGTTGTTTCCCTGGGGGGGGGAGGCCGGGTTCCCCGGGGATGGGTTCAGGAATAACAGCCCTCTGCTGAGTATGCATTATGTACGTTGGATAGAAATTTAATCATTATTTTGTAGGAAGAAGCCGTGCAAGTGCGAAATGTTCCCAACGAAATGTTCCCTGCTGAATTTCGGCATCGGCATCGAAACCAAGATGAACTCGGCCAAGGTCCGCCAAAGCCTGTTCCTGTCCTTCAACCTTTCATCTCGCCCAGAACCCTTCAAGGTTCTCCAGAGGCGGCTGAAGTCATTCTTGTCACCAGATGAGTTCCAGCCCAAGCGAGCTCTCATACTCTCCAAGGTGTCCCGGTTCGAATTCGAGAAGAGGAGACATGAGGAGATCACCGGCGGGGACGAGGCTCTGCTGGAGAAGGAGCTGGAGAAACGAGGTAAGTGACGACCCTGTCCGCTACCTGTGATGGGGCACATTAAGAGGGCGTGTGAATGATTGCAATCTAAGGACATTCTTCAAGGCTCTGACTACTACATGATGAAGCATCACCATGAGATCCACGAGCTGAGTGAGCGACGCCTGGTTGAGGCCCTGGAGAAGAGAGGGGTGGAAGCAAAATTGTGCAAACGATACCAGTACACGGACCAGAAGATCAAGTGGGCTGACATAATTTTTACAGCAGGTAACCGCTCTACCGTGGTACTTACTGCCTACGCCATTGTACAGTAGTAGTCACTGATGTTCTGGGTAGGTGGAGACGGAACCTACCTGATGGCGGCTTCCAAGATCCTGAACGATCGCATCCCGGTAGTAGGCGTGAACACGGACCCCTCACGGTCAGAGGGGTATCTTTGTTTGCCAAAGCACTTCAACCAGAACATCGATGATGCCATAGACAAGATCATCACGGGAAAATTTTACTGGTACCTGGCTTACTTGCAATATATACAGAACTGCATTCAACTGTACAGTACGTACTGAAAGTGCATGAACAGTGATATGCAGTATTTTACTATCAGGTACCTCAGAAAGCGCTTGCGCATCAGTTTGATCGGCGATCGCAAGAGCATCCTGGATCCGCCCAAGGAGCTACACAGCCAGAGGCTGGAGTATCCAGAATATAGGTCTGGATCTCACACACGACGTCCGTGAATTAACCTTAACGTTTGTATCACATCTGCAGGTACGTAGAGCTTGTGAATGAGTCTGCCCAGACCGGAGACCACCCTCTCATTGAAGTGAGTGTTGACCAAACGTTTTACCCCCACAATGTCAATGTCTCTTCGACCGTTTTGCTTCCAGCAATATAACAACGGGGGTGAAATCGAGCTGACCAAGCGAATCCTTCCCGTGCTTGGTCTCAACGAAGTCTTCGTAGGAGAGAGTCTCTCGTCTAGGGTCTCCTACCTGGAGATGAAAATGGACGACGATCAGGTGGCAACAAAGACCAGAAATTCAGGCCTTTGCATATCGACCGGCACTGGATCTACTTCTTGGACATTCAACATCAACAAGCTGACGCATCAGGCAGTAAAGGCTTTGCTCAGGATCGTCTACGAGACCACCCACTTTCCTATAAATTGGAACGATGACAGGTGGAATCTCAGGTACGGAATTGTGCCACAATAGTTACTGACCGGTATCTACTTCAGGCTGGTGGAAGCTGTGACACAGAAGTTCAACAACGAGATCGTGTTCGACCCCCAGAGGACCATGATGTCTTACACCTTAAGAGACCCTGTCACAATCGGAGTTGTCAATGGTAACTGAGCTCAGCAAAGTACTCAATCTTGTTACACTTATGTATTCTGACGTAGGTGTGTCAGCGATACCACCTAGAGGAAAGGCCAGGCGAATCGAGGTGAAATCAAGGTGCAGTTTGCTCTATGCTAGATATAGGATAGCCTTACTTCTACAGATTTCTTCTTCCTTGCAGATGTTTTGACGCCTGTCTAGTAATAGACGGCAGCCTCTCGTACAAATTCAACGACGGCATGAGGGCTGTGATCGAGATCTTGGACGAGGACGCCCTCAGGACAGTTCAATTTTACGCTGGCCTGTGACAAGGCAGACCATAGTTCAAGTTCTGACAGTGACTTTCCAAGACTGGGGCTTCTAGAGCTGGCTGAACTTTTTAGAAGAAAGACGCCCCAGGGAGAATCCACTCTTTCAAGAAGTCCTAGTAGCACTTGTTTCTCAACAAATGAAGGCATCAATGCCCTTCAAAATTGACATGAAGCGAGAAATGTTATATATCTGATCATTCATTGCAATGCATTGTTTTTTTATTGATTGGAATTTTCTTTCGATGAAGACGTGAACGCTATCAAATATCACGTCAAACCACTTTGTCTTTAGCGTAGCCAAAGGTTCTCTGAGAAAACAGGATGTCGATTTGTCCTTACATAATCACTGAATTTAAAATATGCGCTATATGTACGCACACGGCTATCTGCCGCATTATTGCTGTTGATGTGCTTGAACGTCTTCAATGGGAGGATCCTCTTCGGCTTCGCTCTCGGGAGTCGTCACCATGAAGTTGAACGATAGGAGCAACGGGAACCGGGCCTCCGACGCCTTCAGCTTCAGTAGAGACTCGGACGAATTGCGATGTAGCGTTGTGGACTTGATCCCAGTCGTTTCCAGGTAACTTACCTGAAAGGTGTGTCAGCCCAACCGTAGAATGGCACTCCAGCACCAGTCTTGAAAGTCATATACGTACCTGTTTCTGTTCGTTGACCGATGCAACAGTCACTCTGTACATGACATGCCGCTTCTTATGCGTCGACATTAGTGCTTCGTGTTCATGCACCAAGTTGGTGGTCTGACTGCGCTTCAGGGTCAGGCTCAGTTTATCGTATGTCACAATCAAGTCAAGGCCCATGTTAAACCCCGTCCAACGCCACATGTGTTGCTGGCCTAAAGAAGGAAAAAAAAACACATTCAATCCCGTGAAGGCGTACAATGCAGGAGATTCTCCCTTTACCCCCGAAGGTGAGCGTCCTCCCGCATCTGAGGCAGTTCTTCTCGAACTCGTCGTCTGTGACATTCTGCGGTCCCCTGTCGATACCCTGGTCGACCTTGAGAAGTGCCTGCCACTGACAGCGATAAATCGGGTTGAGCCAGCTCACAGGGATGATTCGATCTAAAAAAAAAAAACAATGCGGGGGGACCCCATAATGTAGTGTAATCAGGGTCTCCCTACCCGAGAGAAGCATCTCCATGTCCATGTGGTGGTTGATCAAGTGATTGAGGCGGAGCTGCTTGAACACTTCCACGTACTCTCGGCCCTCGTCCGTCTCCAAAAAGTAAGGTTCCGACTTAGAACGACCCTGAACAAGAGAACTCTTAGGGGATTCTCGTAATGATGGTAAATGATGGTGATCGCGACACCTGAAAAAACCTGTGGGAGTTCACAACTGTGTCTTGCGGGAACCCCGTAAAGTTGGGATGGAACTTGAGGTAGAGCCATAATCTAAAAAAAAAAAAAAGCTTCATAACCTCTGGTACTATGCAGAGACACACAACTCCAGTATGTTTGAAGTACGCTTACCTGAGCAACACATACACGGAAAACTCCGTTTGCATCACGAACAAGTCGGAGGAACCGATGAGGCTCACCATAATGTGCGTGGACACATCTCTCAGGCGATTTGGTTGCTCAGGAAGGTGGCTCAGTAAGTTCACTTGGAACCATTGCAAGCAAGCCTATTATTGAGTACAGTGAGAGCTCACAAGTAGACATTGACAACTACACTCAACTTCTCACCTTCTCCACGTCCGTCACCCCGTAGATGGATGCGGCTTCATGAAAGTGGATGACTGTTTGCAAGTTGACTGTTTCTCTCATCACCTGGCTGCAGTGGGCAATCAGGCCCTCCAACTGGAGCAGGGTTGCAGATGCTAGCACCGGAATCACCTGAAGGCAATCGTCCACACCATTATATGAATCTCATCTTCTGTGTATGTCATTCTGTCATTCCACAGTACCACTGCACTGGAGACGCGAGGAGGGTGAAAAGACTCGCCACACTCTGACCAGGATATATCTCATACTTGAAACTTCAGTACAAAAATCACTACGAATACTTTTCACAAATAAAGCGCTTTGGCAACCCTTGCGAGAGGGGGTGAGAGAAAAGAGGTAACTTAGCCAGTTTCAAACGTAAAAACGAAAGCGATCCGGGTGCGGATCGCATGGACGACATAGGGTGCATGGTCAGCGCGAAGCACGTGGGCAGCGTGAAGTGCGTGAACGAGGAGTAAGACAGACAGAAAGAGTGATTTATACAATTATCCCAAGTAAAGCCGGGCACGGCTTCAGCCAGTGAGTAATAACGTTGGAGTTCTTTTCATAACGGAGACTTTACAGCTTAAGTTGTGTCCTTGTTACCTTCGCCGGTTCCACGGCGATCTCGTCCTGATACAGGGTGCCCAAAGCAGTGTGAAGGGACTCCTCCGTGACATTAGGATCAGCTATTTGGATCTACAGATTGCACTATAGAGTCATGTCACTAAGGCAAACATAAGGTCAATCTTACTTTTATTCTGTTCTGTCGACTTTCCCTCCAGGATCCGGAGAACATGGAATTAAAGTAGGGACTTTGCCTCAGGTACAGCTGAGACACCAAGAGTGCTTTTAACGTCAAGTTAAAATCTCAACATCAGCAACTTTGCTTACTCTGTGCAGCTTCCACTCTCGGCCAAGAGCCTCGACGACGACGTCGTAGTCGTTACTTCCCTCAAACAGGGTCTCATAGATGTACCTGAAAAGAAACCGAGACGTCGGTCGACACGAAACAACGTTTATGTCATCATCTAGCAGTACCTTGAGGTGGTCTTGAGCTTCCGCTTCTTCGGCGTGGACAGCAGGACGTCGAAGTCGTCCTCCGAAGACTCGCTCTGTCGTTTTCTCTTCCCCCGTCGGTGTCCGACATCGCCACGTTCGATGGAGGAAACTTGCTATATGACAGAGACAGACAATTGCAAAGGAAACGCCAATCCCTTGGGATAAGTTCTACTACCTGACTTCCGACCTCTTCCTCTTCGTCGTCCTCTGGCTCACCGGGCTCGACCTCCACAATTATTTCCCCCTCCACACTCCTTGCACCAGAGAGACGGTTGCCCATCGTGGACGAGCCCCAATTTCCTCCTTTGCGTCCCCCTGACAGAGAGGATTGAATCCCCCCAACTGGGCTGCAGAATTGACACAGACAGAACTGCAGCACAGGCGACAGCCAGACACAACACCAGCTCACCTCCCGCGCTGATAACGGAATAATCGCGACAAGTTCTCACCAAACCTACATATATGACCGCAGCGGGAGGGTCGTGGGGGACAGCTGGATGACGCTGACCTCCCCTTACCCCCCTTAGTCCCCGGTGGAGAACTTGGCGTGGGTGTGGAATGTTAACGAAGTTCTTTTCTCAATATAATTTCTTCTCCATCCACAATCTGTCTGCTTTTCTTGTTGCTCGGCTCCGTCCAGCAGACATCTGGCAACGCTGACTGAGAAGTAAGACAGTTCAAAATAAACAACAACACACGTGAAGAGACTAGAGAGGCACGCGAAGATGTCCTCGCTGGACGTGGAAGCGGTGCTATCGTCGTCGTCGTCGTTGCCCTCGTGCGAGGTGTCGAGAGTTCTGGAGACGGACTTGGTGGACGAGGGAAATCTGGTGCTGGTGGAATCGAACCGCGCGGAGAACTTGGACGAGCAGAAACTTCAGAGTCTGGCCAGAGAAAATGCTCAGGTGAGGAAAAACATAGTTGCTTTTGAGCCACGCACATTCGTCCTGATGCTTTATTCACTCCTTCTCTTCCTTAGGAGCTGCTGAACCACTTGTTCGCGATTCCCACCCTCAAAGTCGACGACGTCACCGTGGTGCCGCTGCCGCCGCCAAAGTTTCGCCTGCCGCGCGAGAAGCCGCTACCCAAGCCCCGGCCGCCCACCAAATGGGAACAATATGCCAAGGAGAAGGGGATCCAGAAGAAGAAGAAGACCAACTTGGTGAGTGATGTTCCTTGCCCTACAGGACAGCAGCTAGGGCTAGGAATTGCTAGTACTTGTACGCACTCCAGATTCGTGAGTTTCCTTCCCTCCTTAGCAATGGGACGACGTTGTCAAAGATTGGGTCCCAAGGTTTGGCTACAAGAAGGCCAAGGCCGAGGAGCAGAAGAACTGGATGATGGAGATTAAGGTATGGTCACATAACCGTTACGGAAACAACACCGGATGGAAAGCTATTCTTTTTCTATCGGTTCAGGATAATGCAGACCCCCATGAGGATCCTTTTGAGAAGGCTCGTGAGCAGAAGAGAGAAAGGGTGGCTAAAAACGAACTGCAGAGGCTGAGAAACATCGCAAGGTCAGTTTGTGTTGCGTCAGAGTAGCCAGATGCCAACTGCTAACGTGTTGCTTCTTCCTCTAGGTCAAAAAAGGTAAAAGTTCCAGGTGTCGGTCTCACACCCGTCAACCCCACCAGTCAGAAGATACAAGAATCTACAGAACTGAAGAAGGCTGCAGAGTTGGCGAAGAAATCGACCGCGTCACTGGGAAAGTTTCAGGTACTTCTCCAAGTTACGCTGACTAAATATTACTATATGCTTCACTATGGCCCCCGTTATTGTGTCTCCAATAGGATAAACTGAAGGCTCCCTTGGAAAAGCAGGCGAAGCCAACAAGAAGCAAGAAGCGTCAGTTCGACCCTCTGATCATGGCCAACGAGAAGGAGCGCAACCTCAAGATCTTGGACTCCGTGCAGAGCAAGAAGCCCAAGCTGGACGTCAGCAAGGCCGTGGGCAAGACCATACATGAGGAGGAGAAGGAAATGGCCGTAGAAAAGAAGAAGGCAGGAAAGAAGGGCAAAAGGAAAGGAGGCGGAGGCAGAGGAGGTGGCAAAAGAGGTGCTGGAAGAAAAAAAGGAGGCGCTGGAGGTGGAATGATGAAGGGAGGCAAACCTGGCGGCAAGAAAGGGAGGAAGCGATAGGCGCCGATATCATTTCTCTTGTATTCATTAGATACTTAAGTTTTGTCTTTATTGAGAACAAGACTCTCCAATATCATCATAAGCATATTTACACGTTCATTCTTTCCTTTCGCTCACGCTGACTACTGTACACTGGGCTATTTATGATTTCCGGCTGTTAGACACGCAACATCGTCTTTCTGTTAGGGCTCACATGTACGCGTGGTATATAATTGACGGCAGGTCTGATTATTATTATGGCCTGATTCGGTATCTTAGGCCGCGAACGAAGAAGGCCTCAGTGATGTGTGACAGATACTGAAAGATTTCCTTCTCATCTGTATGAATATATCAGGAATAATAAGGCCGCATTCCGGACGCATCAGTAGGCAGATTCACAAAAATCATCACGAGTGTCAGTATAGATCGTTCGGATCTTTAATTGTATGCAGCTCCATCATATAAGCTTGTTTCCATTGCTGCGGCCAAGTCAGTCACAAGATACTCTCAGTACCATCCGTACATGCCGGCGGCGGCGAATCCAGGGTGTCCCGCAAAAGTCATTTGCTGCGACGCCGCAGCCGACCGATGAAGCGCGGCCGTCCAATTCTCGGCCGCGGCGGCCGCTGCCGCGGCGCTGCTAGCGGAGGTAGAGGACGCGGCAGCCGTCTGCGGCGCAGAAATGACCACTGACGACGACGGCGGAGATGTCAGGGGCGAAGGTGGTGACGCGGCGCTACCGCCAAGACTGGTCAAGTGACTGTGGGCTGTGAAGAGACAGACTGTTGTTATCTTTGGTGTACTCGTGGTCAACAACATGGCTCTACACTGCAGTAGGTGGGTGCATATACTGATGTGAGGGAGGTACGTACCTGTCGAGTGGCCTCCGGTAGGAGACGATTGTTGCTGCTGTTGCAACAGGCCCGAAGAGGACTTGATGTTCTCGTGAAAGTTGACTGCGGATGGAGAGGGAACTCCCTGTTGCTGCTGCTGCTGCTGGGTATTGGTCGGAGTGGTGTTGCTGCCGCCATTGGTCATGGGGTGGCTATTGTTATTGCTACTGCTGTTGTGTTGTTGTGGTTGCGGCTGCTGCTGCAGGTTCGAGGACGGCGACGTTGAGGACAGAGTGTTGTTGTTGAGAGGAGACATCTACAGACAACAACAGAGGTTAGCTTTAAAACACCTTAGCTGCAGTTGCCACGCAATGCACACTACCTGAGAAGCCAGCAGCGAAGATGAGGCTGCTGCATATGGGTTCATGCTCTGGTTGATAGAATTGGCGTGATACGCGGAATACAGCGAAGACGAATCCTACGGGGAGCAGACAGCTATGAAGACAGTTAGGGGGACAGGACCTGCTTGATCCTTACTTGTACCGAAGACCCGTGTGACGAGACCGTCGAGAAGTGCGACTCCATTGCCATGTAGGGGTTGGTGGCGGCGGCGGCTGCCGCGGCCGAGGGGTACGCTGCCGCCATGGACAAACCCATGGGGTTGTAGGCGGATGACGGGCAAGACTGGGCCTGCTTGCGCAATCTCGCGCGGCGATTGGAAAACCAGACCTGTGGATGAATATTATTACACACTGTGCATAGGCTTAGTGAGACTGTGCCGTGCCGAGACTGTGGCATGTGCTGCACATGGACGAGAAGTTCCTCTCGATCGATGATGCCTTTTGTGCGTGAGAAAAAAGGGTGTTGCTTGTCTTTCATTCGTGTTCTGAAAAGGATCTTTTTGTCTTTGTCATCGTTTTTTCCTTGCTGTTGTGGTTGCTTTTGACCTTGAATCGTTTGATCGGCGGGTTTTTTTTTTAAAAAAAAAGGACAAAAGCAGGAGTCGATCAAAAAAGCTTTTTTGTGGCGATTCTCAAGTCACGTATGGACAAAAAAAAGAGAATCTTTCTCTGCCTCCATATAAGCTGAGAAAAAGTGGTTCAAAATTTTTGCTTCTGGATGCCACGCAAGATCGAGCATTGGATGTTGGATCCTCTGACTTTAATTAGTCATGCCCAAGACTGCAAGTCATTCACTTCCTGATACTCCCCACAGGTGTGATGTACGCACCCCCCCCCCCCTTCATTTAGTTCATTGTTACTCTCCAAGTTAGATAACACCAGTTGAACTTTGTCTACGTCGAAGCAACCAAGCCTCTTTTTTTGCACCACCCCGTAGAACGTACGTACATGCGCACTCAGCCGTTTTCTTCAGTCTTTCAGCTGTAATAGGAATGCAGAAAACGTGCGTTCGTACCTGTATCCTTGCCTCGCTGAGCTTCGTCCTCTGCGCCAGCTCCTCCCTGGTGTAAATGTCCGGGTACTGAGTGCGCTCGAAGGCCTTCTCCAACTCGTCCAACTGGTAGGCGGTGAAGGTGGTTCGCGAGCGACGCTGCTTGCGCTTCAGAGGAATCCCTGGCTCTGCTTCCAGGTCCGAGTCCTCGTCGCCCAGGGACTCGTCCTTCACTGCATAGAGAAGCGCGGCATCAATAAGCGCCCCGTACAATGAATATGCAGCCAACACAGTGAGGTGTTTGAACGTCCATTGCGGCGAGTTGGTCAGTTCCTCACTAGCTAATTGTGTGCTGCTCCAAAGGAGAATATTACAGGGGTGGCTGGACCGAAACTCGGCAGGTGGCGAGGGGCGACCAAATTAATCAGCGGCTTTCCCCCGGATGTGAGAAGAAAATTAATTTTTCGCTGGCTCGCCCAGGTAACTGACATATTGGAAGCGCGCGGACTCGTTCAGCCAGAAGCTGTGAGCACGTAGGTCAGGACGAGGCACTTTTAAACGTTGCCCAAAGCGTGAGATGGCCGCCAAGCACGTCCATGTCCAGTCTGTCCACGTCGACTTGCAACGCGGTCCTGGAATAGCCAAAGTGAGACTCCTGGCAGCCGAGGAGACTCCAAGCAACATCAATTGTTTGGATGCGCTTTCCGTACAAGCTTTTGTCATGACGGCTTGAGATGGGTCATCCCCACACCTATTAGTTGGCAACCACTTTTATGAGCACCAATGGCGGTCAGGGTTGCCAATCCCGTCAGTGGGGATGCGGTGGGAAACAAAAGTCGCCACATGTAGGAAGCCTCCTTTGCGTGCACGTGTCAGTTGGCAGCGCTGCCGACAAATGCATACGTAGGTGGGACCCCAGCGATGTCCTTGTCTTCCCCCTCGTCCCAGGATCGGTTTCAATGAAATTCTTTTGGCCTCCCGCACAGAAATTCGATCTTGCGGTTGCGTAGAACAAATTCCACTCTCGTCGTCGGTTACCCCATCTCCTTCTCGAAACCCATTAATTTTTACCCCAATTTTCGTCAGTTTCAATTTTCATTTCCTCTTTCTCTTAACACAATTTTGGGGATAAGAGCGGGCGGGCAAAGCGGACTGAAATGTAAATCTCCTCCAGCTCCAGCCCCGGCTCCAGCCCCAGCTCCAGTCCCAACTCCAGCATGTGCCCAGAAGAACGACAGCGGAAAAAAGACTTTTTAATCTGAAGTGTTCTTAAGGTTCCTTCAGACACAGAAGGGGGGGGGGACCTTTTGATGATACCTATGCTACTAATGGACTGGTAGCCACAGGTACTTGGGAGTCTCTGTCGAGACGAATTTTTTGTCGGTATAGATGAAAAATGAATGGACTCGAGATTTAATGAGTCCATTAGAGGGCCACCAAAAAGCCCCGGAGTAATGAGAGAAGCCACAAGAGCTTGAAGCTCCACAGTTTGATGAAGGCCTCGTCTTTCAGTGTTGATTTGATTGTTGCCGAGGTGTTGTTTGTCCGACGTTTCTCTTTCGTCGGCGGAAACGGCGTTTGATGGATCGGACTCGTCGTGTGGAGTCGGCGCGGAAAAACAAGAGTCTTTTTCACGCCAGAGCAATATATACGACTCAGGACAAATAAAAGCCATGTGGCCTCTCTGGCTTCTCCCTTTACACCGGCTGATTTATTGAGTCTGGGCTGGATTGACCTCTCCGTATCCTTGCTATATATATGACGTCCGAGGAGTTTGCTCAGCCTGGACTGTCACAGAAACAGCGCGCTTTTGTGACTAAGGCAATGATTCATTAGCAACCCTTTGCACTGAGACAGAACAAAAGCAGAGCCAGAATCGTGGCCAATCAGCGCCTGCTTGGCGTTCCTGCCCGCCGAATAATGCTACTTACTAAGTATTGCATAGCTCGTTAGAGGCAGGCAGTGCAGTAATGGTTACATAAATCCCGGTTGAACTCAGGACCACCAATCATTTAGGGGCGAACGAAAGGAAAACAAGGGTTCAGAAGCTCCGGCATTGAATTTCATGACGTCCATGATTCACGATCTTGTTTTGACTTTCCGGCACGATCGCCCCCGCCTTCTCAGCGCAATGTTTGAATGCAAGGAGTAGAAGAAGAACATGCGATTCATACCCGGCTTCTTCTCCTCCTCCTCCCTGCCCCTGAGCAGCCTCGAGATGGCGGAGACCGACGGCACCGTGTTCTTGTCACAGATGCCCTCCTTGATGAGGCGATCACGAACCTCCCAGGAGAAGACGCCAGGATTCTCCGCTTTGTAGCCGTCGACCTGCCACCAAAGTAGAGAAATGTGATGACGACGATCACTTTACTATTGACACTCAAAATAGCGTGCACTTCTACAAGAAGATCCCGGTTTTCGAACAGTTTCCCGCTTAACATTGCGTCATCGACATGGCCTGGCAGCTCTGGTTTTCACGAACCAGTCGCTCTCCAGTCCGGTAAGTTCAGAGGTCCCCGGGTGGATTTCAACTTCTCCACCCACAACTGCCTGCAATCCGACATGTGTTGGGGTGGGTGGGCATGGAGATCTCTCACCTTCTTCTCTATTTCCGGGGTAGCCAGCTTGGGCTTGGTGCCGCCGATGACTCCGGGCCTGATGGACCCGGTCTCCTGGTAGCGGTTGAGAATCTTGCTGACGCAGCCGTGGCTGACCCGGAGCTGGCGGGAGATCACGCAGGGTCTGACGCCAGCCGCTGCCATCTCGATGATTTTCAGGCGGATATGATTGGGCAGAGGCCGGCCATTGATGAAGACACCGCCAAGCTGATTGACTCGTCCCTGACCTGCGAGAGACGCGAAAAAGCCCTAGAATTTCCTGACTTCTTCGAGAACGACAACCTTTTGTTCTACGTTCCAAGAGAGCGAATTTGGTGGTTGAACAAAGCAATATTTCTACTTTTCTCTCCTCCTTCGACTAAGCAAATAGAAACCAGAATTAATGACGGCCTCGGCGGGCGTCGCCGTGATTTGTGGCCGATTAAGTAATTTATCTTCAGACAAAATGGCGTCTATTAGAGAGATCACCATAATTATTATTTCTGCTTCTTTTTTTCCTCCTTCGCAGCAGAATTTTAGTTATTTATGGCGGCGTAAGATGTCACGTTCATTTGGCGGGTGTGAGAATCCACCCCTCATAAAAGAAAAGCAGAAGGTCAACTTTGGTGGGCATAAAAAAGGGTTGAAGTTCGGTTTAAAGAGCTCTAGAAGACGACGACAGCTTGAGTTCGGTAAGACAAAGTCAAGTTGGCTTGAGCTCGGTAAAGCAGGGTTTCTTTTATTCTTTAGGCTATAATATTCCTGCTGCTGCTGCTGCTCAGACAGGACTAATCTAGGACGACTCTGTTCTAGGACGTCTCTGATCTAGGACGACTCTGTTCTAGGACGTCTCTGATCTAGGACGACTCTGGTCTAAAATGACTTTGATCTCGGACGAGTCTGATTTCTAGGACGACTCTGATCTGGGACGAGTCTGATTTCTAGGACGACTCTGTTCTAGGACGATTCTGGTCTAGGACGACTCTGGTCTAGGATGACTCTGGTCTAGGACGACTCTGGTCAAAAGTGACTTTGAACTAAAATGGCTCTGATCCAGGACTACTTTGGACTCTCTTACCCTGGAAGGGATATCCGGTGAATGGCATTGGTCGCATCATGTTGGAGGCTACACCAAGACCACAAACTGTCATTGTTCGACCACACAAACCATGTGGAATAACCGGTCAGAGTCTTGAAAGAGCAACGACAACACTGGAGAAAATGACGAAAAACGTCACTGATGGCGAAGCAAATTGCGATTTCGCAGGCACTTTTTTCGTTCTTTTTGCTTTTAGTCCTGCGCTTTTCGGTCGACGATCGCGGCTCGACTGAACTGTGGACCGAGTTCGTCGCTCCTCAACAAGCTGGCGGCAGTGGCGTCGATGGCGGCGTCGATGGCGGCGTCGACGTCGCCGACGGCGACGGACGCTCTTCCCATTGGCTGGCGCCCGCGCCCTCTCCTTGCGCCATTCGTCGACGGCCGGCGACGAATGGCGGCCGCTGACTGCGCTACCGCCGACCGATTTCGATGATTGCTACCTGTGTTGAATCGCACATTTGTCAGACAGCAGCTTGGCCGCCGCAGCCGCAGCCGCCGCAGCCGCCGCAGCCGCCGGAGCCGCCGTTGCCGCTGTCTGTGTCCTCTGGCCATGGCGAATCAGCCAACGCACCAGGAAGTGCGAATAAAGAGAGTTAACCGCAGTATAGAGAGGACACGCCATTCAGACTACAAAGTGTGTCATTCTGCTCTGTCGGTGCCTTCGGACGACATACGCATGCACTGCACCAGGTTGCGCAATGAGAAGCACTTGGCTGAAGGCGCTGCTAACTTCGCTGTGCACAGACCTGCTGCTCGGTTCCTGCATCTGTCCGAAAACGTGTTCAGTGGGAAACAACTCTGCACAGACAAAAACCGCTCGGCAAACTCTGGGCTAATCACAAGCAAGAAAGCAAAGTGTGAGGTGATAATTACCGAAATCTCCACTTTAATTAAGCCAGGCGGGACTGGCAGGCACGCAGGCAGACGGGCAAGGTGGAGCGAGCGAGGGGGGATGGACAGACAGACAGACAGACAGACAGACAGACAGACAGACAGACAGACAGACAGACAGACAGACAGACAGACAGACAGACAGACAGACAGACAGACAGACGGACGGACGGACGGAGACTTTCTCCAC
>JAAUXU010038576.1_pt1 | contig 29547 bp, 32 predicted proteins | sample 7278151 | NCBI WGS metagenome assembly JAAUXU01 (sample SAMN14350113, study PRJNA611818) | marine sediment metagenome | isolation source: surface marine sediment (1.8m) | place: French Polynesia: Moorea | collected 2018-08
ACTGTCTACAATGTGAGCTGTAGAGCGCTCTACGGTGGCCACCGCCGCCGCCGCCGCTGTCGCCCTCATACCACCCCAGGATGCAAGATAGCCGAGTCACTGATAAGAGCAATAACGCAGTCCTCGTGGACGATTCACTTCCTGGTCGCTTGTACGTTGTATCCTAATTTACGTTCTATATGGGTGACCGCGGCTTTCTTGTTCTCAGAGAGCTCCAGACTGAAGCTTAGTCAGCATAGTTGTGATCCTTTGTCATTGGTTCAACGGTGGCCGGATCGAGCTGCTTCGTGTCTGCACAGGTGACAGAGGTGTCCGTTCAAGAAAAGAGCAGGACGGCGTGATCTTTGGCGATGCAGTTTCCGTTGTCGGCCATGATGTCGTGCAGAACAAGAAGACGCTAGTGGCATGCAGTGGAATGGCTGCGGAATTGCTGTTGAATGCGAGGCTAGAGCGCATGGCATTGAAGAAGAGTCCCAGATGATCTTGAGAGAGCTTGAACATGCAAGTGTCATGTTTTTGAAGAAAATGGGTTTTTTTGTAATCTTTGTCCTCTTCGCGCAGCCAGATCATTGAATGGATCTGGACCAAATTTGACATGGAACTATTTTTTTTTGTCCAAGGAAGGTTAGAGCAGGGTCAAACTTGACCTCAGAGTTCAATCAAGATTGGATACTGAGATCAAAATTCCAAAATTAAGTACATTACATTGAGATCAATAAGGTCAAATGGCCATTTTCATGCTGAGGAAATGTTTGTCAAAGCAAATTTGCACAGCACCCCTGAAAATAGGAAAATAGGTTTAGTGGATGAGGTCAGATCTGACCATGGAGTCGGGTCCATAGTGCTCAGTGCGATCTCGACGCAGCAGAACATGACGAGTGACGAGTCAGTGACGAGTCTTGCAGTCCGAACGTAGCAGTCCAGTTCACACTCGGCAGTGGCGAATTCCGCAGTTCAGAGCACTCAGAAGTAGCTACTAGCACACATTTGTTACAGCTTCCCTAATTAGAACAGGTGCAAGAGGCATGAAAATGTTCTCCATAGCTTCCTTGATCTCCTGGGAAGTCTGCGGATTGGTCGGACGCAGTATTGTCATGATCTAAGACTTGGAGATCAGGTGAGGCAACTAGCCAAGAAACAGATCCATTTCCAAGTTCAAGGCCTAAATATGAAGACAAGATATAATTGAAATTTGTGTGACCATACAATTTAAGAAATGCCAGAATATGAGCTACAACTCATGTTGTAGCAGCGTTAGTGAAGCTTACTGAAATTCAATACTTGCAATGCTATAACATGAAAAGAATGGATGGAAATTTTCATCAATTCTGGGGCACCGCGTACAGCACGTAGATGATCATTTAAAATGATTCAACCCCTCTACATCTGTACACACATCTGTGTATATTGTTTCATGACAGGTTTTTGCGGTTTATCCAAGATGGTCCTGTTTGTCGCCGGCCTATCCGACATGATGAACCCCATCAGGCGTGTTGTCACCTTCAGGTTAGTAACATCATTTAGCTTTGCCGATCAGCACTTTTCATGATATGCATCTTCAACAAATTGTCTAGTATCATTGCCTGCCTCTTTGGGACTGCAACAATTTTATCCAACAAGTTGAAGATCGCTGAGAAAGTTCCCCGAATGTACTTTCAAAGCTCCCTTGATCTTTCACTAAAGCAGACTATCACCCCGGATGCAACGTGGTACTCCATGAGTGAAGAGCGCCTATACTTTGAGTAAGTGAAGCTACTCTGACTTATAAGGATAAATCCTGACTTATTTGGCATCACTGTATTCGCATGGGTGTTGTCGATATTGCCATGAAGGTCTGTCCCGATCCACCAGCTCTTCACGGACTCTGCCATTGTCAAGACAGTGCAGTACAAGATGCAAAAAGTAAAGGACTTCATCTGTGAAAAGCAATTGATGCCTATTAATGTCAGCTTCTCTGCCTTTATGCTTATCATAGTCGTGAACTAGACCAATGCCGAACTCACTTCAGGGTCGAACAAATGTCCTTGATTTTGACCTCAGGCGTCACTGCAATCACATCTTAAACTTAATCTTATATACTTTGATACAGATTTATCGCAATATGTTTTTTGTTGAACATAACAGAACTGGAAGAGAATGCATCCGATTTATGTTTTCTGCTTTTCAGACAAGCCAAGCATGAATGCCTCACCTTGGTTTCAAAAGCATTAGCCGACTTCTCATGGGTATGTGATGACTTCCCTGTGGAGTTAGATCCCGACTGGATCAGTAACAGGTTTACAGACGCTGAGAGAGAGTCTCTCTCCACGACTGCACGAATTTTATACCTCCAAGAAGAAATGCCTCCTCCAGCAAACCAGACCTTTGACATCCTTCTCTGGGCTCCTAAACATCAGGATGAGCCTGTGATGGTGACGCACTGTCCAGTACAAAACTGCCGCATCCTCAGGTATCTTCATGCAGTCGCGAATGAGTCAAGGCTGCCTTTACATAATTTACTGAATTTGTCAAAAAATGAACTTTCATCTAGTCAACCTTCCGTATCTGCAGCATCTACTGCAGATGCTATCCTCTTTCATCTCCAACGACTCCGATCTCCGTCAGTGCTTCCAGACCAAAGAGGGAAGGAAGGGCAGATTTGGATTTGGCTCACTGATGAGAGTCCATTTCACACCTTCCGTTTTAGAGGGAACACTCACGAAAAGTACAATGGGTTCTTCAACTGGAGCTTGTCTTTCAGGCAATCGTCATTATTTAAAAACATCAGGCTTACACAGTGCACGCTGAAGTGAATTGCTTACAGGGACTTTCACGAAAAAGCGTATGAGTCTTTCCTCGACTCATCATCACAAAGACGTTATGAGTGCTAATTGAGGTCTTTTCACAGCACTCCCTGTAGCATACACAGTCCTATTCATACACAGGTCGGACACTGACATACCTATCCCTTATGGTCACACAGCCTTGGCAATGAACTACTCGGACTACGAGGAAGCAGTGGAAAGGGTGAAGAATAAAACAAAGCTGTTTGCAAACATGCGGTCCAGCTGCGGAGACCGCTCAGGTATGAAACGAGTCGAGTCTGAAAGGGGCCATATGTGGCACACGTAGGTGTGCTTCATTCTTTTTGTGTCCAAAGTGGCAGAACCTACTCATATATTGATGCAAACAAGCCTTCCCCAGGCTGGAAAGATTGACAACCCAAGGACCAAGTTCATTCTTGGATAGATATACTTTTAGAATACCATTTTTCTTCTTACCTGGAGGATACGTTGGGATGTGAGGACTAGTAGATTGGGTTCATTGTCTATTGTACCTCTGATAAAAAAGTGAGTCAGCAATTTTATGCTCAAAAGGTAAAATTTGCTCATAAGCAGTTTCATGGTTGTATTGTTCTAATGCGGTGCATCTCAGTTTCACATGCAAATACACAAATAGATTATTAAAAATGCACTTTACAAGTCTGCCAATCCAGTAGCAGAACACCCTCAAAGCATTATGTTTTTACCTTCTTGCTTGAGTGGACCGGCAAAAATTGTCCATGAAACAACCGTTGGCAAAGCCTCATGCTCGTTCATATACAATAATAAGAAATGCTTCAATCGTTGTCCATTGCATTTGCATGTTACGTAGGAAAAAGTTACAGCTGAGATGACCGAAATTATTCGAACACCAGTATATGACTAGCAAAGTCGCCAGTACTCTATCACAGCCAGTTTTTAAGCACTGTGCTTATACATGCTTTTGCAGTTGATTGTGGTAAGTCATGGTTTTAGTAGTGCTCAAAATGTACAGGTTCTAGGGAAGCAAGAAAAACACAGAGCCATATAGTAACTAACAAGAAACATCATTACAGGAAGATCAGGCTACATTAAAAAGCTGATGGCTTATTCAGTGTTGGACAAATGGGGTGGTTGCGGAGCTACATTGAAGTGCCCTGGACATTTCAGGAAGAATTGTCCAGGAATTGATGTCTACAAATTTTATGCTGCATTTGAGAATTCCAACTGCGATGAGTACATGACAGAAAAGGTCTTCTGGAATGCGTACAGTAAATGTAAGAGACACAGTGATATAATAAGCATGGCCATGGGTGTAAAGGATTGAATGAATGTCATTCATTTCTCCCTTTGGCCATAGCTGAAGTAGGCATCAACTTAGATATTCCCGAAATGTATCTTTTTCTTTCAGACTCCATACCCGTTGTTTTGGGTGGTAAAAGTAGAGCCAACTATGACAAAATCCTGCCACCCAAGAGCTTCATCAGTGTGGAAGACTTCCCCAGCGTGGACGACTTGGTCAAGTTTATCAAGTTTCTTGGTCAGCATGAGGTCTTCTTACTAAGATTCCATGAATGGAGGAAAGTTTTCTCTGTCGTCCAAGATCACGGCTACTTTGAACAGCACAGCCAGTGAGTACTGCTTCCTCCGCAAGATCCAGTTGACATTGAAACTACACATTGCTGGCCTTTAGTCACTGCGGTCGGCAGAAATGTGCTTGTGCAGCACTAAAACATTTTTGGTGAAAATGTTGCCTAAAATCGATTCCCTGGAGTTTCAGACACTCAGACGATATGACGACAACCACAAGCCGCTGGGATAGCTCAACATGACCTGCACCACTTAAAATGTGTTGAGTTGGGTCGAATCAAACAGTTTTTGGACAATTTGGGCCACTTTTCCCGGGATAAAAGTGCTGAAATTTTCTGGAGACCTTTGAGTCCTCCAGCCCCAGTTCGAGCCAGGACACCCTATCCGGACACTCGTCGGGTGTCCTGTATGCGCCTAAAGTCTGTGCTGCAGCTTCCCTCTACTGATGCCACTGCAGGGTTGGCGTTTACAGAAGCGCAGCAAACGAAATATACAACCTAGGCCTTTGACCTCTCACCCTTCATTCCTACTAAAATGGGCGCGAGCCCCCAAAGAATTTTTTGGGGAAAAAGTGACCCAAATTGTCCAAAAACAGTTTGTTCCTGCGTCAGGTTCCAACTCAACACATTTTGAGCGCTGCAGCTCAGGTTGAGTCGTCCCCATCTTGTTGTCATATACTCATGCTTGCGTTCAAGTGTCTAAACAATAGAATTTAGGGAACTTTTCCACCAAAAAGTGTTCAGGGCAACACACACAGTGCATTTCTACCGACCGCAGTGCAGCAATGTGCGTGCCTGACAGCTCTCTTTTCCAGACGGTTGTGCCACGTGTGCATGGGGATGAACTTCAACAGTAGAGAACCAAAGCTCTATTCTGACTTTAACAATTTCTGGAATAGAGACAGGGACTGCAGGAGCAAAATTGAAGTGCCTGTAAGTGTCTGACAACCTGCCAGGAATACCGAAGGTTAACGCTGTAATATAATCGAGTGCCTTAAGCAGTCACAGTTATTACAAATATTCACAAGATTTTGTCTGCTTGCATCAATTGCAGACATTTGATGAGTTTCCACATCTTGCTTTCGTCATCCTTGTTCTCTGTCACATTGTAGGCGCTTTATACAGTATTAACTTTGGCCACTCACTCTTCATTCCGACTAAAAATGGTCATTTTATCCACACTCGTCCTGTATCAACGAAATGAAGCGCATTGATTGCCAGCATCATGGAGGCCTAAATGCCCGCATTTATGGACCCTCTCATACGGTTGCTCTGACTCCCAGGTTGTGTGAGCTGGAGGGAGTCAGACATAGGTTATCGAGAAGCTGGCTTTGCTGACAATGGCCTCGGCAACAGGCAACTCGTCCGTGTTCATCATTGGTATCTCGGACCTGTGCAGGATGTCCTCCTCGTCGGGTGTATCGGGCAGCTGGAAAAGGGTCGCTCATCCTGAGTTTGAAGGAGAGAAGCCAACATATGGTCATATCTCGGCACAGGAGGCCTTGACTATCACGCTTCGTCCAGTAGGATGGCTGCACCTGACGTTCGGTGTCGTCGTGAGTCTCTTTAGTCTGTGTCCAATCCCTTGGGGGGCATTGGTGGTCTAACACCGCTGACACCACGTTCAAGAAGCACTAAGCGGAGAGAAGGAAAGAATAGTGGAATAAGGGACACCCGGTAGCTTTGTGACATCCTCTGGCCGTGAGAGTTTCAGCCAACAACATAGTGTTCGTGCTAATGCACAGAATAGTCGAAGTTTGGTACTTGGAGCACCAGGCAAACCAAGCTTCGACTGTACTGCACAATGTGGGCTGATACGTACAAATGTCGAGTACTGGGTACTTACAGCCCGCGGGCTGGCTCAACCGTCAAACATTCCCAGCCCGTAGTAGCCACCAAGCGAGCAGTTCGCAATCATCTCAGAAATGTGGCACCGCTGACTGCAAGAGGAACAACACAAAGGACACAACAAACAACATCTCAAAGGATCAGAGCAAAGACGCGGGCGACGCGGGGAAGTCCTAAGCCGATGAGATGTCGTCGTCTGGGACAGCCGGAGCGACTTCCACGGCCGCCGGCACTTCCGGCGCCTCCGCTGCAAACGGAATACCTGCAAATAACGCCGGCTCGACCGCTACGACTTCCAACAGTAGTCCGGTCGACCTGGTGTCCGACGGCCTCGCCGCCGTGACAGAGGGATGCCGTCTACCAGTTCTAATGAGAGGGTCAGACGAATGGCCAAAGGCGGAGGTGAGGAGAAATGTGCCTTAGACTCTAAGGCCAGAAATGGGAGGATATCCAAGAGATAGTCGACAGAGGATGCTGGGGGTCATTTCTTTTGACATAGCGGAGTATGTAGCGCAGCTCCTCATCTGGAGGAGCACCAGCGGCTTGTACCCCGTCTGAATGTTCATGTCGGGCGGCGACACGTAGAACACGTTGTATATGACCATAAGCTAAGCGTCACTGGTAATAATTCAACTTCATTCCTCTCCTAGGTGATCTCCATTAGAATTTCCGAAGGAACTACTCAGTACTATGTGCACTACGTCGACTACAATAAGCGTCTCGACGAGTGGGTGACCGAGGAGCGCCTGGATACACGCCGTATCGAGCAGCCCACGACCAAGGTCGACGATCGGACCGGGGCCGCTCCTACGGGAGTCAACACTCCTAAAAGGGTCGCAACTGCAGCGGCCACCCCCTCGAGACCGGTCTCACCGGTGGACAATGCTCAATCGACACCCAACAGCGCTGAAACCCAGGCGGTCTTGCAAGCGGCGCTCCAGAGAAAAAACGCCAGAAAGCGGAGGACGGCGCCGCCTGCACCGACGTCAAAAGATCAGAGCGAGGAACTTTCGACCGAGTTGTCCGTTCCGCCGTCTCCGGCTCCGCTACTGCTGGCACCATCACCGGCGCCGCCGTCGACTCCGTCGACTCCGTCGACTCCGGCAGTCCCCGCCGGCGCCAGCGGTGCTCTCAGTTCAACGACTCCCCGGCAAACTGGCAGTTTAGCCGCTCCTGGACAGCACGACGACGTAGTGACTCGCATGAAAAACATCGAGCTGATTGAACTGGGCAGGCACCAGATCAGACCGTGGTACTTCTCACCGTACCCGCAAGAGTTGGTTACGTTGCCCTGCATCTACATTTGTGAGTTCTGTCTGAAGTACGTCAAAAGCCGGACGTGCCTGGCTCGCCATCTCACAAAGTGCAACTTGCGACACCCTCCGGGCAACGAGATCTATCGCAAAAACACGATATCGGTGTTCGAGATCGACGGGAGGAAGAACAAGCTGTATGCGCAAAATCTCTGCTTGCTGGCCAAGTTGTTCCTCGACCACAAAACCTTGTACTACGACACAGACCCATTTCTGTTCTACGTGATGTGCGAGTTTGACGACCGCGGATTTCACGTCGTGGGCTACTTCTCGAAAGAGAAGGAGTCCTCTGAAGACTACAACGTGGCGTGCATCTTGACCCTGCCACCTTATCAACGCAAAGGCTTCGGCAAACTTCTCATCGAGTTCAGTTACGAGCTGTCCAAGTTCGAGGGAAAGACCGGTAGCCCCGAGAAGCCGCTTTCGGACTTGGGATTGCTGAGTTACCGCTCTTACTGGACCCATGCCATCTTGGCCGTCTTGCTTTCGTGCATCAAGTCCGGCGGCAGCGGCAAGGACGACGATACGCCTCCGAGCATCACGATCAATGAGATCTGCGAACAGACGTCCATCAAGAAAGACGACGTGGTGTCAACCCTTCAGAAGTTGAACCTGATCAACTACTACAAGGGCCAATACATCCTCACGCTCAACCAAGACCTGGTGGAGAAACACAAGAAAGACCTAAGCAAAAGGATCCTGCGCATAGACCCGCGTTGCCTTCACTGGTCGCCAAAGGACTGGTCTAAGAGAGCCAAGTGGTAGAGTAAAGAAAGCACCCGTATACTGTAACAGTTAATCTCCGATTCTTGAACCATCAAAACAGTATGAGTACATACAGTACTGTACATTTGTTCATTGATCGATAATCCTTCGTTTCTGTCACTTTTATAAAGGCTCTGTCAAGCTGACAGCGCAGGGTTTAGCCGTGTGATACAAGACTTTGACCTCTCTTCTCAGCACCACTGGCAAGGTCTCCAGACTGTCTTTGCTAAACTGCTTCTTGTTCTTGCAAATCACTTCCAAACTCAGTCTTCTAAGGCTTTTGGGGGACAAGGCCAGCTTGGCTATGGAGCTCGGGTGTCGTATTGTAGAATTGTAGTCCAAAAGATCGTCTCTTACCCCACCCAACACCCAAACCTCGCCTGTGGCCGGCATTTTCACAGCTTGATGCCACAACCTCTTCCCACTGTCCAAGTGGTTGCAGCGAGACCAGACAGGTGGCGACTGCGGAGCCGTCGACGGTGACCATGCAAGTGCCGCATTTACGTCCAATACCCAGCAGTCACCCTGAGGTTCACCGTTGGAACAATAACCACCATACAGCACTGCCATGGACGATGAGTATAGAGTAAACGAGTGCCAAGAGCGACCACAGGGCTTGATGCCAACGTCCTCGTTGGAAGTGGTGGCGCCGTGGATGCGCCTCCATCGGAGAGTGACGGCGTCCAGATGATACAAGTCGTTCAACCGATCCGGACCCATGCGGCCGCCGAAGAGGAAAACGTCGTTGCCTCGCACGATGGCTGCGTGAGCTGCGCGGGGAGTGGGTGGAGAGTTGACGCATTCAGGCCACTCCCAACGGCCAAGCTCAGGGTTTAGACACGCCAGCTGGTTGTTCCAGCCTCTACTGGAGTAGCCACCGGTGCGCTCCGGCAGAAATGTAGTCATTGCTGGGTCTGGAGGAGCTGGTTTGGGCCCAAAACCGCCAAAGACGTAGATCTTCCCTCCGTGCACCCACGAGACTAGCTTATTGCAGCGAAGAGGACTTCTCCCAGATGTCCATATCTTTCGCCAAGCCCAAGTAGTAAGATTCAGAGCCCACACCTCATTAACGTCTGCCCCCTCGGGCATGTCATCGACGGCCTCAGAATTTTCACTGTCTTGACTTCCTCTTCGTCTGAACCCGCACAAGATGAACATCTCGTCCCCTAGGACGGCGGCCGCCGCCCCGCAGGTGGCATCCGGTGGATGCCCGCAAGTAGGGCGCACACGCCAAGCCTGCCACTCAGGCTCAAAAATGACCACTTCTCCCGTGGGCCAGTACTCGTGGGTTCGAGCCTCTCGATAGCCGCCCCAGACGATGACGCCGCCGCGGTATTCGACGGCTACGTGGCCGACTCGATTGTGCACGGCCGAGGCGGCGGCCGCAGGGCCCCTCCCCGCGGCGGCGATCATGAGGGCGACGAGACGGCGGAACCCAAGACCGAGCAGTCGATGTAGCCCGAAGAAGCAGGAGGACGGCGAGGGCACCAGCGGCCAGGCCCCCGCCCCCCTCATCTAGTACGACCGCCTTCGGCCATACAACGTTCTAACCAACTGGCTTCGTACTACTACTAGTGCGTAAAGTACACACTCGGGCACTCACCACTAGCTGGCCTCAGGCCCACCAGACAGTGCATCCCTCGTACAGTGGTTATTCCATATCGTCACAATGGTCCCTCAGCAGTCCAATCGGTTCAGGGTAACAATATCGAATGCGCATGTCAGGGAGCCTCAGCTGACCCAGAATGGACATAAAAGACAAAGCTATGATTCTTCCAGTACAGTCGACCTTCAGTGTACCAAACTTGAATGCAACGAATGCGTTCAGAATAACGACTTTTGGGGTGCAAACACCAAGCTAAGCCTGACCTTCGACATGAGAAATAACCTTGCGAATAACGATTTTCTTCTCTGCAAACCAAGAAATTCGCTATCCCGAAGGTCGACTGGATTTAGAATGACTGGATTAATATTGGTTGAGGACATCGAACGAATTTCTTCGTCGGCGAAGAGACGCGTATCTCTGGTGTCCATCTAGGGTGGTGTTGGCATCCCTCTCTCACTCCAGTGTCTGCATTGGTCAGTACCCTAACATTTGGTTTTCTGAAGGTCCTCGTTACAAGGAAGGTTGTGGTGCTGAAGGTTTTACATAAACATGAATATTACTATTTGTGTCTTAACAATATAGTTACTGTCAAATCGAAAATTGTAACTGCTCATTGTGTCCCTTCATTGGAAAAGTGCGCACCTTTTTTCTCCACATGAGCGCGGTATCATGCTGGAATTTGGCCGAAGACTTGAGTCGTCAGGTTTAATTTTAAAAACTTCCTACTATAATTACGATTCCTAGCGAGCAAAGAACACTAATGTCGTCTGTTATCAACATGGTGATAGCAAACGTTGCAGTGACCACATTGAATAAGTGTGACTACATGGAATAACTACTGTCCAGTACACTGCTCTAACCTTTATCACAATAGCTACCGATTCTGTGGCTTGGCTATGCTGCTTCACCGTCTTCTTCCAGTTTCCAGCTAATGCTCGGCCTTAGCTCAGGAGCAGAACTGCACCTTTTTCACTGAGTTGTGGAAAGAGTGCAGCTGTTTCTGCTGCTTTAATCACGTGACCAGACAGAGACCGCAGCTCTCTGATTGGCTGAGGAAATTGATGGGCCGGATGCTAAGTATTCTTATCAGTAGAAATCCAACAAAATTTAGACAAAAATCGTTAGTTACTGGCTTTTCCATTGCTGACTCCATGACAGTTGCCATATTTCCCTTTAGTAACTGGACCCATATACTGAACTCTACTCTATTATACGGATGTGCATACTGCACTGTCTGGAATGTGTGGCTCCTAAAATACTTCTATATAGTGAAAGTATGTCTAGTTGGGCTCAAATTTTCATTCTTAACTAAAGACAGATGTAGGTAGACTCGCTCCAAATTTCAGCTGAAAAGCCCAACTTTAGGTGCCATCTTTGGCATATGTTGTGGCACTACAATGGCACAGAAGAATCAGCTGTACGTAGAGTCCACTGCTACTGCTGCAGTTTTTGCTCATGGAAGCGAGGCAGCTTAGCTGAGCTTTGGACTCAACCAAATATTTTGCAATTATGCCATAAAGTACATCACATTTCAGCAAAATCCGGTATGTCCCTATCTTTTCCATTCACTATGTATGAACGTACATACTGTGGCAGTCAGAAGTGAGCGTACGGAAGTAACAGAAGAACTTCACTATAGACATGATAGAGGCCTTTGTGCAATTTAGCACGCAGCAGATTGTCACCATCTTGGCTGCTATGGCCGTGACGATGGGGGGAAGGGGGGCGAGACAGATTCCTGTGATCAATGACTTGATGCACAAATGTTTTGTTTTGCGTTCCAAAGGGATTCCAGCGAATCAGAACCCTCGTCATCTACTCTCTGGTCACGTGATTGCGTCGACAAGATGTCCCTGCTGCCTGCCAGGGCTGAATCCATCCTAGTCCATACTAACACCTCACTGACTTTTTCCTTTATTATGTCAATGGTGTTTTTTTCCTCCGCTGACAGTGTTATCCTTTACGCTCCCGCACATTTTGTCATTTCGCTTTTAGTTACTCTCGATAAATGTTTTGGTCTTCACCTTTTGGGGCTCTGTTGGAAACACCGTTAGAAAGAAACGAAATAAAGCCGAAGCAATCACGTTCGTCGCCGATTTGTGCATCGGGATGTTCTTCTCCGCACTCATGGGAAAGGTCGGCAGTCGCGGCGGACGCTGGAGGTCCATCTCCAACATCAGATCCGGCAACCTGAAGAGAAACAAGCTCACCAAGAGGGGCAAGATCAAGCAGACCTCCACCAGCATCAGAAGTTCAAGACTGAGGACAGACAACGATGAGCTGCAGGGCAAACCACGTGGAAAGATGATGCTTACTCTGGAACAGAATGGCGAAGTTCTCAACATCTTCAAGACGGAGCAGAAGTCGGACGAGAAGAAGAGGGCTGCTGCTTCCCGTCAACCACTGCATGTGGACTGATGAAAGATGTCGTGTGAGGATGTAACACCGCTTATCACCAGATGGAGGGAGTGCTGGTCAAAAAGGAGGCTACAGAAGTTTGGGAATGCAGCATTGGTGGATGCTTAGAAACTTTCTTGTCTGATGTGACTCCATCCTGGTGTGATGAGGAAGTAGCCTTTACTTGCCACAAGATCTTCACAGTCGCTGCCAAAGTCGTCTTTGAGGAAAGTTGCGGAGTCCGCTGGCAACTTGGGCGAAGATTGTTCCTTTTTACCGCAGCCTTCTGGGGTCCTGTGCATCTCCACCTTCTCCCTTGCCGTCAATGTTCTCTTTTTCGATGACCTCTCAGGGTCCTTTTGGTCCTTAGGCAAGAGAGATCCCTAAGTTGTCATGGGGTCTAACAAAAAGCTGTGTACGTAGACCACATTTGACATTTTGACAGACCCAGGGGAGGTCCTCACATCCCGTAGAGTTGGCACGGTCACTATATCTCTTGCTGCCCACATTGGACCTGAATCAGCCTGATTGCACCTGCTATGCCTGCTTCATGATCAGAAACATGATAATGAAGAGGACAAAACTCATCTTCAAGGATTTTGCGCTGGCCCTCCTGAAGCCGCTATCCACGTTAGCGATACAGATGACACTAGACGAGTCAAACCAGACGTTGGAGATGACTGTGGGTGTGAGGAGATGCAACTTAAGAACTAGTGGAGCGTTGGTGGAATCACCAAGGCGATCAACTTTGGACTGGAGGACGTCAACATGAAAATAGTGGCAGTGTGGGAGATGCATTTGATGAGGATGCACTATCAACAAAATGCTGTTGAACTGGCAGTCACGTACTGGCAGTCAAAGGCACATCCTGAACTTTGTATGAGTACAATTTGATTGACTAAGATGAAAAAACGAACAATAATAATAATAAAACACCACGGTTGAGTCATCATAGCTGAGTCTCTGCCCGGGCTCCATTTCGCTTGGCAGAAGGGTCCATGCCTGGGAGGTAGGAGAGCTTGGGCTGGTAGGTATTGAGTGAGGAGTGAGGACTTGACCAGTCGATTTCCTCTCCAGAATCTATGTCACCTAAAAATATACTCATTCAGTGTCCAATCTCTTGATAAGCTGCGGTCTTTCCTCTTACCTTGATCTCCACTGGAGTCGTGATGATTGAAAGACGTTGCATAGTATCCTGGAGATGGATCCTCTCCCATGTATATAAAATCAGTGGGAGGCGGCGGTGGAGGATCGTGGTGCTGATGGTGATGGTGGTGCTGGTGCTGAGGGGGTGCTTGCAAGTGCCTCAGTTGTTCCATCTCTTTCCGCCGCTTCTCCTCGAGCTTCTGCCTTATGAGATCAACATCCACTGAATTGGCAGCGGCTTGGTCCGAGTCCAGAGGCAGCGGCTGTTTCCAGAAGGGCTTACTGGAGACCTCCGCATTGGCTGGCGGGGGTGGAATGACCCGGGGAATTTTCTTCCTCTTCTTTATGGCTGGGTTGAGGGCGCAGTTGAACACGGTCTTGTTCACTTCGCCGACTTTGTGGCTGCTTTTGCGCGTAGCCGCTTGATTGCTCGTCCTTGAAGAATACTCGGTAGAGGTTCTAGACACGTGAAACACCCTGTAGTAGAGTGCCATGAAAGTGAGTCCGACGAAGAACGGCGCGAAGACCCAGGCGAACGCTGCTCTTCTGTCTGCTGGCGCGTACACCAACGTCGTTTGGATGTTCACCGACCAGAGTGACACCAGCAAAGTGTTCTCCACCAAGGCTATTGCGTAGTACATGCCCATGCGAGCTCGAGTGGTGCCGGTGGAGCTCTCTTCCTCTTCCTCTTGCTCTTCTAAGTTGATGAAGTCCACCATATACACGTGAGATAGGAGGAGGCTGCGCTTGGCGAAGCCGAAGCTGCAGATCTCGGCCTTGTCGGCCTTGCGCTGGAACAGCAGCCACACGAGCATGCACGTCCAGTGCAACACCCAGAAGAGGAACAGCCAGGCGCCGTAGACTGAGGCGTAGAGCACGAGGGCCAGGCATCTGGCGCCCACGGTGCCCAGGCGCCACAACAATTGCGCTATCACTCCCATCCATGTGAGGATGAGTTTGTGCAGATTCTTCCTGCTGACGTGCTTGTTGAAGGACGCCAGGGCCCAACAGATGTTGAGCAGAGAGAGTGAGGCCGCGGTCACGTACACGGGGCGGTGCTCCAGTGTGGAGCCCCTCGTGATGACCAGGTATCCCTGGGTGAGGAGACAAGGAAGACACTGAGCGAAGGCGTGGATCATGCGTAGGAGGCTGAGGTTCCTCATCTCGCGCTTGACACGCGCCACGTCAATGGGCACGAAGAGCAGACGCGCGTAGCGCCAGAGGACGCCGGACAGGAAGAAGTGCACGCCCACGGCCACGCCCCAGGCGGGCCGTGACTTCTCAGCATTTTCTTCTGTTTCTTCTTCTTCCACGAACCACTTGAGGGAGAAGACCTGACACAGCAAGAGGGACGATGCCAAGGAGAAGAGGATAACGCTGAACCACGCGAGCTCGTCCTCGGTCGCCGCGTACAGGCTGTACGCGACGATCACGGCGAAAGCGTTGTCGCAAAAGTACGTGGTGACTGAGATGAAGTTGAACAGCAGATCACACACCGGCAAGAAGTCCACCGCCATGATAGCGAGGTCCGGCCCTCAGGAGACCTCAACGCTAGCGTTGAAAGTGTCTTGGCGACTTGAGCGCGCGGTCGCTCCACTTCATGGCTTCTTTTTTTCAGTCACATAATGTAGAATAGCTTAGAATTTAACCATAATCTTGCTGATCTCACTCTTCTCCTCCTTCGTTATTATTCTGGAATGCCGTGCTTATGCTGCTACGCGGCCACTGCGGCCGCCACGGCCACCGCAGCCACGGCCGCCGCCGCCGCCGCCGCCGCGGGAGTCTCACCTGAGAGCCTTGGAATACCAAAAAGGAGGGGTGGCGAGATCTGGCCGAAGAAGAAGGCGGCGGCATTGGCAGAGCAGCATGATCAAGGTGGTCTGTATGTTTCTATACCTGCGTCTCTTGACTCACGCTCACCACACCGTGGAAGTGGATTTGGGTGGTGCACGCGCAGCTTCGCCCCCTTCATATCGCTCTTATCCTACGCGATTTATGGACGCCATCATATGCAAATTGAGGAGAAAAAACATGCACAGACGACATTGAGATTTTCTTTCTGCTGCTGCTCTTTTCCCAAAAATTCTTACTCTCATCCGAATTTTGTGGACAGGTCGAGTCTGGGCACTTGCGTCATACGGGGTGTCTAAATGAGATTCTTCACTTTAATTGACTTGTGATTGTCATGCAAATGAACGACTTCTTGTGGTAGGAGCTGCTGAATTCATCAGCGCTTCCTTCGGCCTCTTCGGCGACATCTCTCCCTCAGGGATTTGTTGCTCGCCCGTGGTGCCAAATGCCAAATGCCAGATGAAGTCGCACTTTTATGCGTCACAGAGTAGAAGGCAAACTCAATTTGTCTCCCTTTTTGTTGTGTGATGGAGAGGCTATTAACAGTGTTTGTCCCCCTCTCCCTCATTGAGTCCTCGAGGGACTGCATCTACAGTGTGAGCAAAAAAAAATACAACCTCCATCTAACGTTGGCATTCCTTCCCTGAACTCTGACAGGAGGCAACCGTGCGAGGAGGGAGGGAAAAAAGAATAAGAAAGCTTTTATTGGCAGCAGATTTCCTGTTGCTTTCGCTCAGACCAGTTTAAGATGTGGTGTTCAGAGTTTACACGTATGTCAAAAATTGCTTTTGAGAAGTCTTCACAGTGGAATGAAGAGCGTAGTCAAGACTACTCGTGGCTTCCTCAGCGTGTTCAATATTAAAGAATGCCTTATGGGAAGCCCTGTTAGTGTAAGCGGATCAAGTGGAATGGGACTGCCAGGCTCAGAGGGAGGGAGGGAGGGAGGGAGGGAGGAAAGCCCTACATTCAGGCTAGTATGAAATTATCCAACTACAGATGTCGCCCAGAACATCACCTTTGGCACACATTTTCTTATATATTTGCCTGTCAAACAGTTATTGTTGCATGTACCTAACACTGCTTGATCTGACGGTCACACCACGGATGAAGTCATTCTTACAGGGTGTTGCAGGGTGGTGTTGGAACTGAAACAACTGAAAGAGTCGCTTTCAAAGGAAATGTGGGACCGGCTTTGCATAAGATCATCTCCGGGAAAGACGAGTTAGTCACGGATTTGTTGATTTAGGTCAATATTCTCATTATTTGCATCTGTGCCTGCCTCCAACGGGGCAAACAAAGGCACACTTGATATATTGCCTGGCCAAGTTAGATGAGTGTCAAGTTCTGAGTCCATAATACAAACGGTCAAATGTCCAAAAAGAAGAACTTCCGAAGAAGCCGCGCAAGAACCCGGAAAAGTTGTCAACTTCATTTTGCTACATTTCTCGTGCATTCAATTTCGAGAAAAAAAAGGAGACTCAAAAGTGCTGGAAGCAGGTTAATTTTTCGAAATCTTGACCCCTTTTTGTGTCAATTTCGCCAAGTTATGAGCGCTTGGACTTGCCACGAGGTGAAGTAATAGCAGATAAAGAGAAAAAAGGCTGCATAAACTTACTTCAAGAAGTTTTCGGACAACTCTACTAACGACTAACCAAGACACAACGTTGGAACAGTGAGTTCAGATCCCATTTATTGATGCCAATCAGCCGAAAAATCTGTGTTCATCTCCAGAAGAAGCACATTGATAAATCAAGACATTGAACGGAACTCCTAGTCGAAGTTGGGGACGAAGGTGACGACGACGCCTTCTTTGGGCTTCAGCGTCAACTCGTCGAACTCGACAGTTTTCCTGAAAATAAAAATAAGAAAAAATGTAGAAATTGCAAATATTGGCAATGTTTTTACTCCTCATACCACAGGGCTTCTGGGTCATCTTCGGTCTCCACGGCGGCGTCTCCAGTGCCGTGGAACGACCTCACGTGGACACTGCCGGTCTCAGGAAGGCTGAAGAAGACAATTTGTCAGTGCGAAGGTCATCTTTGGTAAAATGCATGATTATCTATATTAGGCTGGGTACTTTTTAATAAATATCCCTCTGCGTTCAATTTTTGTTTCAACACTTCCTTAGAGTCCAATCCAGTTCCATGGAATGAAGAAATGATCATTGTTTGTGTCCCGTTTTGCGTTGCTCTTTGGACTTTGGCATTAAGTGACATGCACTCAATGACATTCCAAAATCTTCCTTTTCTGACCCAATATGCATGCATGTCATAATATACTTGATGTATAAAATTACTTTGGAAGATCCTCCACGCTCACTGTGACCTCAGCGTCCCCGAAGTTGACCGCCAAGACATAACCTGGGTTGCCCTTTTTGACCCTGGCCATTGCAAAGACGGTGTCGTTCACTAGCGTGTTGATGTCTCCGTACAAGATCGACTTCTGCGTGCGGAGCTGGCACAGGGATCGGTAGACCTGGGGAAAGTGAAAAAGAGTTTATGAAGAAAATTTTACACAAGCGACTGCAGGCGATCATATTGGCTGATCTTTTGTGGCATAAAAAGCAAGAACACGCGCTCTTTTCTTTATTGTGCAAACTATACATACGTAAAAGTTAATAGGTAAGTGAATGCTTACCGCCAGGTGACTCTTTTGGTTGTCAGTAGAGTCCTGGGCCTTCACGTTGACTTCCTTGTAGTTGTCGTTGACTTTTAGCCAGGGGTTGTTGCCCGAGGTGAAGCCGGCATTGGCGTTGTCGTTCCACTGCATCGGAGTGCGGTACGGATCTCGATCGTCGTTTGGATTGCGCATCTGAAGGTCAACATACAAAAAACCAAGTCGTACAGCATAGATCCCTTTCTACATACCGGGGTGTCCTCCATCCCGATCTCCTCGCCGTAGTAGGTGATCGGAGTCCCTGGGAGAAGCAAGTAGACCATGTTCATGGCGTCCACCAGGTCTTTTCCTACACGAGTGGCAACCCTAAGAAATATATAACAATTTATAACAATTATTGAAGCTCTCTTGAAACAAATAGGAGGACCAACCAACCTCGACTTGTCGTGGTTACCCAGATTGAAATTTGGCCAGGCTTGGGGCGGCAGAGCCTCCAGGTACTCCTTGATGACGTTGTCTACCTGGAAGAAGAAAAAAGCCATTTGCCGGTGGTAAACTTTTGGGGGGAGGGCAATGGCATTTCATCTACAGACCTTCTCCGCGGTGAGGACGCTCTCGCTGTTGAATTTGTCGACGAATGCAAAGTTAATGGGGACATGGGAGGCGTCACCCGAGTGGTCGCTGAAGTTGGAGCCGTAGTACTTAACCAGGTCCTTGACAGGCAGATAAGCTTCAGTCAACATGATCCTGAGGAAGTCCAAAGCTGTAAACCAAATATCCATCAACACTAACGGACAGTGCAGTTCGTACCTTGGATTTGAAGGGTCTTTGGCACTCTTGTTGTCCAGCAGCTTCCTGAACCTCTTGAGGAGATCTATAACCTCTGGCTGGTCGTACGTGTACACGTGGTCGAGGTCCTCATAACCGTCCTCGTTCCTGATACTTGGCTCATCCAAATACTTCTCGTCTATATGAATAGCAGCATTATTATTAAAGTTGACTATGAGGTTAGTAGATTTCCTACCCTGGAACAGGTGAGCCACTGCGTCCATCCTGAAGCCGTCAACACCCAAGTCGAGCCAGAAGTTGAGCACCTCCTCCAGCTTCTCCACAACTAGAGGGTTTCTCACGTTCAGATCTGAAAGCATCAAATACACCGATGATCATAATACTTCCACTTATTCTGGTGTATTCTGTGTGTACGCACCTGGCTGCTCCTTGTAGAAATTGTGCAAGTAGTAGGCCTTACGCTCATCATTCCACTGCCAGGCGGAGCCCCCAAAGACAGATCTCTAAGACGAGACGGAAGAACGAAGTTTTCCACGGAAATTCTTACCCAATCGCAGTTATCCTTACCCAGTTTGTTGGTGGCCGGCCCGGGGTCCCCTCCCTCCACACGTAGAAGTCCGTGTAAGGCTCTTCTTTCTTCACGGACTTCTTGAACCACTCGTGCTGGTCGGATGAGTGGTTGGGGATGAAGTCCATAATCACCTTGATGCCGCGCTCGTGCAGAGCTGCCAGCAAGTCCTTGAAGTCCTGCGACATAAGAAGCAAGCACCAATGTAGTATTTCGCGTTTCATGGACGCAGCAAGATCATCATGATTACGTCAAGTGTTCCATAGGTCGGGTCGATGTTTATGTAGTCGGAGACATCGTAGCCGTTGTCCTTCTGGGGCGACGGGTAAATGGGGGACAGCCAAACGGCCCCGATACTGAGGGACTCCAAGTAGTCGACCTTGGACTCAATTCCTGTAAAGAAATGTCGCAGTTGTTATTTATCTATTATCGTTGTCAATTCCTTATAAGTAACCTGTGAAATGAATGCGTTGTTCGAACACTTGAGTATAAAGAGATATTTTATTAACATAGGTGAATCCATAGCGCCTGTGACGCAGTACAGAGACATCGATAGACCCACCCTTGAGGTCGCCCTGCCCGTCGTCGTTGGAATCTTTAAAGGACTTGACGTAGACCTCGTAGACTGGCTTCTTCTGCCACCATTCCTTTTCTGCGGGTGCCGGACACTTGGGCGCAACGATGATGATGGCCACGGACGCCACCAGCATGAGCAGCCAAATCAGCCAGAAGCCGATGAAGAGCGACCAGCGCAGACGCACCCAGAACGGATCGTTGGCGTACGTCATTAGCTCGGACTTGGTCATGGCGGGGTAGGGATCCGACTTGGTGTTGCCTTCGTCGCCCATCTCTAGCTTGGCTTCGTTGGAGGTGAACTTGACCTGTGAAGTAAGGGGTCTAAGAGTAACAGCATGGTCTCCTCAAACAAAACTGTTAGCGCCATGATCTCCGCATAAGTCATGGAGTGCATACACGCGAGGTCCATTGCATATTATTATTAGAGCAAAGAATTAGCAAACTTCATTTAAGGTTATTTAGTTCTTATGAATTCTAATTCACTTGGTATAATTGAGTATCGTGGCAGAAAATGAGTAATCAATGATGAACTCGGCATACTTCCCCCAAAAGTTAAAAGGGCTCAAAAACGTAAGTGTGTATTTAGCACGCGAGCTCTGGTGAAGAAGCAACTTTTCTTTTTCTCTCTACTTTGTCAGCGATACGATCTGATTTACTTTGAACACTTTGATTGGCCCCTCACGTTCGTCTCTTCTCACCACTCCGGCCCTGAGCCTCATGGCGTTGCCTGAGGTCATGGCCACTAAGTACAGAAAGATTGAGCGCTGCACGACGACTGCAAGAACAAATTCTGTCCACTCCTCTTCAAGTGGTACATTAATAAGCAGATGTGCAAGTCAAATGAACCAGCTGCAGGCACGATGTGTTTTAATTTCGTACGACTCAAAACGAGACTTTCTGTTTAGAAATGGTGATACGATGTAATCTTTAGCGTGCTAACGCATAGAGAGGACAAACTCCTGATTGTCGGCCAAAAACAACGTATATTTATGGTATATTTCATGGAATTTCTGGCAAAATGTGTGCAAACCATACTCCGTATGCAAACAAGCCTGGCTTGCAACTACGAGTTGTGCAACTCGAACTTTTGCTAGCAAACTATGTCTTCTAGAGAAAGTGTGAAAACACATTTTCCGCTCTCTAGTCATGAATGTGTAAACAAAGCAAAGTTTTGAGCTTGAAAGAACAGCTCAAGACCAATTGAGGCTCCAACGATTTCATGAATCAGGCTTGCTTTCATCAAGAGCACAGTGGATGGCAAAGAGGTTGATGTTGCTCAGTGTGGAGATGGAGGAAGAGATCTTTATAAAAGTTAGTTTTATATAAAAAAGTTATTGCTAGGCTGTCATCGAAGATTATGGAGTAACAGGAATGTTGAATAGATGTAGCCCTATTGACACTTGCGAAGTTGCGTCCGCTGAAAATTGCATTTATCAGTTTTAGAGTGGAACAAACAAGACAATTTGCTCGAAATAAAAGGAAAAAAGTTGATACCTGCCATCACTGACTATTTTCGAGGATCAGAATAGCGGTCTTCACCACAAATGTGAAGCATGAGATAAAATGATCCTTCTTTTCACTAATTTTCTCTTCGTGTCACCCATATTTGATTAGGAAGAGCCGATTGTAAAAAGAAAATCTGCTCCTCTGTTCACCAACAGCTCACACAACTGTGTCCAGTACAGTGGAGTCCGCATATAGACAATGGCACCGTTGGCACTAGATACCCGGTGTCACCGCCAGTGGGCACTACTGTACATACTGGAAATATCCAGTTTGGACTGGTTAATTGCAGTACTGAGAGTGAGTGCACTGGTCCAATTACCTGTGGCGGGTCGTCCTCCGCGAGCGGCGTCTTGACATCCACGGCCGCGGCCGCGGCCTCCGACGCCGCGGAGGTGGCGTTTTCCGCCGTGGGGACGTCTGCCGTGGCCTCGTTGGGCGGCATCTTTTCTCCTCCTTCTTCCAGCTTCTTATTCTTCTCCTTAACGCTGTCCTCCTCAGACTGAGCAGTTGCAGCAGTCGCCGACGTCTCCAGCCCTGCTGGCCCAGACTCCTCAGACTCGTTAGCCATGCTTTGAAGGCGAAAATCGAGAGGCAAAAGTGTGCCAAGTGTGTCAGCAGTCACGAGGTGCTGATGCAATTTTAACTTCGGCAAAGCTTTCTTCTTCTTCACTCTTCAGAGGTTCCACTCCAGCTTTCTCATATGTAGTCGTCAGTATGATTACAGCAAAGTCGTATGTATGTATGGAGACCACGCCTGGAAAGAAACCCTCTCGACGCACAAGGAGAAAAGAACAAGAGATCATCGCTGCCACCGCTGCCGCGGCTGCCACCGCTGCCGTCGCCGCCACCGCCGCTGCAGCTTGTACAGCACAAACACTTGGCCGTCTAAGTGAGGTTGCCCGAGCAACCCTTGATGGGCCAGCACCAAATGTATGGACGAGTCATGCCAGACGTAGTCAGATACATGTGCTGGCGTCTCATCACGGTTAGTTCACCCTTACGATCGAATTCAGCAGCGTAATAACGACAACCTCCATGGGCTTCAGTTCACAATGATGTATAATATTATACTACTTTTTAAGTTTAGGAGTCAAATGCATTGTCTGGGTGTGTTAGTGTGCATGCGCGTCTGTGTGGGGGACGCTCGCATGCGTGCAGCATAACCTGATGACAACTTCCTGTGAAGGCAGCTTCTCTGTTCACTATGAGTGTTGGAGTTTTTCTTGTCCTGCCATCTGGCGACAAAAGTGGGCGTCGAAGTTGATCTCAAGCAAGGCGAGCAACTTTTCCTCAAAGATGCAGCAAATCTGAACGAAGCCAGCGAAATGTGATGCTCTGAACTCATGTTGCTAAGCAGTTTGTTCACCCCAGTATCTGTGGCCCTCCGGACAAGCAAATGAGAGATTCGACGGCCAGCAACAAACTTGTTCTTCTTCTCTCACATGCTGAGGCTGAAGTCTTTTAGGCTGGAGTCACACGGGGGAATTTCCCATGCAATTCTGCAAGAGGCTGCGTTGCTTCAATGTAGACTCGACTCAAAGTCAACGCAATCTCAAACGAAATCCCACGAAAAAAAGCCCTCGGGTGACCCGCACATTACTGGACTTATTCTACAACTACAAAACATGACCATTTCTTATTCTATGACATTAAAATAGTTGGCTGCAGAGATTCCTATGTGTCCTCGCGGGCACCCAAATGCGCTCGTGACACCCACTGGCACTTTTCCAACATCTGTCATCTCCTGAGCCAGCATCAAACCATTCCAAAAGGATCTTAAACCAACTCACCTTTGAGATCTCCGACGCCGTCGCCGTTGGAGTCGCAGAAGGACTTCGGGTAGATCTGGTAGAGTGGCTTGGTCTGCCACCATTGGAGCTGTGACTTTTCAAACTTCCCTCGTTTGACGTCCCCATCTGGGCTTTTCGTCCTCTTCTTCGCTTTTGAAGACATCTCTTATGGAAGCGGCTCAAAGATTCTCCAGGATGCGCCCAGTCAAATCTGCTTCGTATCCCCAATTAAGGTACGGCTGAGATTTCTGAAGACTTTGCAAAGTCATCAACTCGATCACATAGTCGGTATCTATTTCAGATGTCTATGGCTCCATAGACGGAGCTCAAAGTAGCCGAGTTGACTCATTGGCTGTGAGCAGCTGTTGCACCCCTGGCAATGGATTTGACGGCACAACACGCTTGAAAAGTGGAACTTCAACTCCTCTATGGTCAAGATTCTCGATCAACCGAAGGTTGCCTCGCTCAATGAAGTTTTACTCGATGAAAAACAATCTGCCGAACACGATGGAGGCATCCTCGAGTCCCGCTTTGTTTTGCCTTCAAACCTACGCGCTGGTGGGCCCGCGGTCCGGCAGCTGGCGCCCCAGAGAGATGAAGTGGAAGAGAGCGCATGGGGAGGCGACAGAAGTCAGCTGACGGTCGGGGTATGAGCGGTTCTACATAGTCCTACATGATGCATGTATAACCAGTACAACAACGTGGTTTGTTCAAACAGATGACTTTTGACAGGCTCCTTCGTACTCAGGCGTAATTCATTTGTGCCCCGACACCGCCAAGGCCCAAGCGACAGCAGCAGGAGCTGACAGTTTCAGCCCCCCTCTTTCTGACTCTGCTTGTTGCAGTACAGCGCTGCCTCCTTCTGCATCTCTCTGACGAGTCCGCACTGCTACTGTTAGCACACCTAATACACTTGACCACCTGCTTTCTTCGTCGTGACCACGGTGACAGCAATGTAACATCATTTATAAAAAGTTTCACTCTTTCAACACACTTAGGTTTCAACTTCGGGCTTCTTTACCCAGACTGCATGAATCTGCATCGCTCTCTTCATAACATGACTTCAAGCACTTTTTTTGTCAATATTGTTGGTCACGAGGCTACATGCAGAGACCGCAGTCAGTCGGCGACACCTCTTCTCGCCCTCCTTTTGACCTTGCGGCCTTTCTGTTGTCCCCTCGATTAAAAGTCAATTTGTCCACGCCTCCCGCAAATCAAGTCGTTGTCCTTGCTCACGATGGCTCCCACCTACAAGATTGTCATGATCCGCCACGGCGAGAGCGAGTGGAACAAGCTGAACAAGTTCTGCGGGTGGTAAGAAAGAAGATCACGTGACAAATCATGTTGAAGCCCGAAATGTAGCCAAAACTCTTAGGTTTGACGCCCACCTGAGTGAGCAGGGCATCAAGGAGGCTGAGGCAGGTGGCAAGGCTCTCAAGGACTTGGGCTACCAGTTTGACATCGCTCACACCTCTCTCCTCTCCAGGGCCCAGGAGACTCTCAAGCGGGTCAGAAATACGGACAAAAAGCTTGGATTTTTCTCTCTTCTTCGCTCATTTGCCTTCTTTATCGATCATAAGGTCCTGGAACAGATTGGACAGTCAGACCTGTCCGTGGAGAAGACCTGGAGGCTGAACGAACGGCATTATGGAGCCCTCACGGGCCTGAACAAGGCAGAGACTGCCGCAAAGCATGGAGAAGACCAAGTAATACATGCCATGCCTTCATACGTGATCCGGCCCCACGATCCTGTTGCCCTTGTAGGTCAAGATCTGGCGCCGCTCCTTCGACATCCCGCCACCTGCCATGGAAAAGGACCACCCGTACTACGACACCATCGTCAATGACGAGAGGTAAAGAAAAGACACCTTTCTTGCCATCCCTGGAACATGTGCCGACTCCCAAATTCTCCTGAACGCTACCAAAGTATCGTGGAACACAGAAATATCCCTACAACACCCCAATGCCTGTTAAACATACCAATGCATTTTGATCTGGCATATTTTTGACAGTCACCCTGTTGCATGTCAACAGGGTGACTATGCATTAACTGTCATTACACATAGTAATTAGAATAACCGGCCCAAGAGTGGTGTTCTTGCCACTTTTTGACGCAAAAATTCGAATCATGGTAGGTGAAGTAAACGTTGGATTCTTCCCTCCGACGTTATCCTGCTCCCCAAGATTGAGGCGCTTAATGCAGTCAAAACTCATCGTTAAGACGTGACTTGGGATCCCCCAGTTGGAAAAAGAAACCATTTCTGCTTTGCCAAATGGAATAGAAATGTCAGATTTCATTGTTCCTGATTGACCACGATCGACAGATCAGCTTTGTCGATCGGTAAAGGAACCTGAGAAGGTACTGATCTTGTCTTCAAGCAGGTGTTTTGGTCAGAAATTAAGACCGTTCGATCTAACGTATCTGGAATGCCACGATATTTGCAAAATATTTACTATTGCATGAAAAAGGAGATTTCCCAAATTGAGCTGAAGGGATATCATTTCCTGTTTGTCACTTTGGAAGCATGATGAGTTGGTCACCCAAAGATGCTTCTCAATACAATGACTCTTCGTCGAGGCCACCCACCAGATACTCTGTTTTGGGCCTCCGAGGCCCATATAAAGGCTCTAGAGGGCAGCGACGTCTGACGTTTTTTGTTGCGCGCTGTACATACTCTGAATCAGCGTGACGAAGAGCAGGTTTTGGGCCCCACTTCGTTGGGGTCTAGGCCGGGGTTCAAGTGCAGAAACGAAATCTGCTTCTTCAGTGGTTCCCCAATGATGGACTCAAGCAGTTTTGATGACAAAAAGCAAGAACAATCAACTGTTTCTGGCTAATTTTTTTTGCCAACTTTTTTGCGCACTGGGTGTGAAGACCAAGGAAGCTAAAAGTCAAGTAAAAAAAGCATCTACTGGCGATTGTTTCTCGGCCTTTCTCAAACACAAACTTCTAGAGGAATCTACCTTGGAGGTGTCAGCAGTTATCCTTTTCAAAGGATAAAAAAAGCCACCTGTGTGATTACTCAGACAAAGCGAAGAGGATTGAGCACAACAACGACACAGAGTGCTTGGCTAGTACAGAGAATATGGACGACGCAGAGCACGCAAACAGCGCAAAGCGAGCAGAGCGCACCCATAGCCTGAGTAGCACCGGGTACGTCAGCTGGTCCAAAAATAAGTGACAATATTATGCAATACTTCATAAAATACTGCGTGCAAAGCTAACCGAAGCGGAAGGCATTGCTGGGAAACCTGGCGACTCATGGGCAACATGGGCCGTGATGGTAAAAACACGACCAAAAAGCAACAGAAAACATGCAGATGTCTAATCAAGAGTATTTGAATCTTCAATCCATGATTTCCGGAAGACTTCCCCGCTTATTTTCTGTGTAGCGGGAAATATTCTTGCACTATATTTCCCTTACTAATATATTCCCCTCCCCCGAGGGACATGTTGTGAATCAGCACTCTTAGACTAAAACTTTTTGATATTTCTCAAATGCATGCATGAAACATTCTCGCTCGAGAACAGTGCGATCAAGAACGATGCAATCATGATGAATCTAGTGGAAGTTTAAAGTAGCATTGGCACGGCACTGCTGATGTCAAAATTGTAGCTTTTTTGGGCCTCCTCTTGTAGAACACTGAGTGTTTGGGTCTGGGACACATTCCCCCTGCTGGTGCTGACCCAAGTCGGTATTTCACCTCTCTCAACTATTTTGAAAGCATCAGGAAAGCAGGAAATCATTCTGGAAATTGTGCGTTAAATTACAAATTAACAATGCATAATGCGTACCGGGTGCGTCGAAAGTCCGTGGATGTTGACTTCCCTCGGCCCTAGCCACATTTCTAGTAGAAATGGAAGGCTGAAGTTTTGAGTGAGGGTGCATGGATCTTCTAGCAACACTCCAGCATTTATAGCTCTTTCATAGCTGTTGTTGTTTGGAAACTGAAAGTCATTCCGTGAACAACGTTCGAAGATGGAGGCGCTCCGAAAGAAAATCAGGAAGAGAATCAATGCTGGCAACAAGCTCAAGGACATTGCTGAGCGGTATGATGTGAACGTGAAGACCGTCTACAAGGTCAGGGACATGGTCAAGGCCGGGGACACCACGTTCAAGGACAAAAAGAGGTCCGGGAGGCCCAGGACGACCTGGATGACAAGCAACAGACACTTAGCAGCGGCAGCAGCAGCAGAAGGAGTGCACTCTGTCCACATGTGTTGCCTGTCACTGCTGCTGCCGAATGTCTCTCGCTTGTTTGTCCGCGATCATGCTCTTGTGCATGACCGAGGTGTTTTTGGCCTGTAGCATGCCCAAGGACAGGTCGGAGGGTGCCATCTTTGGCATGTGGCACTGGAGGGTTAGTGGCGACATCCACAGAAAATTTCAGTCACTTTTGCTTTCATTTAGTGGTCAAAAAAAGGCAAAATTCGACTGCATCCAGCACGGCCCTCTTATCAACGCATCACGCTTAAAGTGCTCTGGTGCCTTAACAAACATTCATACCTGTGAACTTGTGTTCTAAAAGTTGCGTCGCAGTGTCTGAACAACCAATTACATGTTGATATTCCACTCAGAACCATCCCCAGTCAGCATATGATATTGATATAAACCAAGCAACATTACTTACGCCAAGCACTGCATAGTAGTGTAAGAAGTAGTTGAACAGCCAGAAGCACCCCACAATGGTAAATTACTCAACCTAACAAAACTCCCTCTGTTCTGAAACAAGTGTCCGATGTGTCCCTTTTTTCATGTTCCCCAATAAATGTCTGATATGCAAACTGCGTAGAAATAACGAGAAGTGACCTTTTATCAGTGTTTCAATCACTGTTTTAGTTTCTTTCTTGCCATCGTCACTGCTTCTTCACTGCAAGTGAGACATTTAGGTTTTTGGCCTGGATGGCATAACTTTTGCACAATTCAAATCATGAGCATCGTAAGTGATATTAGGCTTCATACTGTCAGATGGACATCCTGGTAAAATTTTCCAGGTCCACAATTCAGTATTTTGATCATGGCAGGTGATTCCTGCCAGCAGTCAGGAATGAGGTATGTAATTTGTCTTTATTTCCAGGGCAGGGCAGGGATTGACATGAACTCCCTGCCCCCCTCCAAAACAGAGAAAATGGTCAACCACACAGATTTCAATTATCTAAGTCTAGTGCAATAATCCAACCAAACACATCATTTCGGACACTTAAATGCAGAGCAGAGGGAGCAACAACTTGCTCGGTTGTGACTGCCAGGACTCCACATGTCATCTTTCTCCCACGTCAAAATATGTCGAAAAAATTTTGTGTTAACAGAGTTCAACATAAATAAGTCAGCTCTGACTTTGGGGGGCTATAACAGTATTCGGATGGAATCAACTTTTCCTTGAAAATTTCTCTTATCATGGAAGGTACAAGTATAGGTGCACAGCTTCTAGATTCTGACTGCTTCCATGATGTATGTGTCACGAATGTGGTGGGTGCTTCTCCATGCGTCATGATGCTCCACCATGCAATGAAATGACAAGCAGATGCACTAGCCACAACTGTCAAGAAGCACTTTAGTGAAGACCAAGGAATGGAGCAAGGACCTAAGAGAGAGGGTCATTGCAAGTCACCAGTCCGGGAAGTCCCTAGGGGTGACCAGAACAAAACCCTGACCTCAAACCCATGGGGAACTTACAGCTTGAGTTCAAGGAACAGGTCAGGGCAAGACAGCCAAGCAATCTGGAGGAACAGTACCGTTCCTGCAAAGAAGAATGGGCCACTATGCTTCATAAATGCTGTGAAAAACATGTCAAAAATGGAACAAAGCGATTGTCTGCTGTGACCAAGACGAAAAGCCATGGCATCAAGTACGCCACAGTCTACAGCATTGTGGGATTGTTTGGTGTCTCAAGTCATAAGAATTCTTTGGACCCCCTAAAATCAAAACTGACTGACTTATGTTTATCTCTGTGAACGCTTTTCAGACATAGTTTGATATGGGAGGAGGAGGGCATGATGTGAGGTCTCCTGACAGACAGAACCAAGCAATGCATTAAAAAGTGTGAAGAATTTACCATGTTGTTTGGTGCATTCAGCTGTACGAATACTTTTGACCATATCAAAGCACATTGAACTTCCTTAACAGGAAAAATAAGACACAGGGGAACAATATGACATAATGCAGTTACACCGTTTGTTGGGAAAAAAATGCCGGGTTTTTTTTTTCAGGCTAAATATTTGTTCTTCAAAAAAAAGTCACCATTTCAATTCATCTTTGGGAAGGGCAGATTAGGGTATTCCCACATCCACAGTTTAAAGTTACAGCTTCTGAAAGAGTTTGTATAAGGCCACGATAGTTTTCCAGTTGAAAGAAGGCAAATTGCACTTTTGCTATTAGCATTAGTGCACTAGTTTCTCTAGTGCT
>JAAUXU010033323.1_pt1 | contig 29543 bp, 37 predicted proteins | sample 7278151 | NCBI WGS metagenome assembly JAAUXU01 (sample SAMN14350113, study PRJNA611818) | marine sediment metagenome | isolation source: surface marine sediment (1.8m) | place: French Polynesia: Moorea | collected 2018-08
ATATATACATATAACTGGCACATCGCACCCGCTTCGATGGGTGGAAAAAGTGCCCCTGCCCCAGTCCCAAGCCCCCCCCCCCATGTAGGCAGAAACCAGCCGCGGACAGACAGAGAGAGACAGACACACGCACAGGCACACGCACACGCACAGGCACACGCACACGCACAAGCACACGCACAAGCACACGCACACGCATAAGGAGTACATAAAGTCCTAGCGCTTTGATTATTGGGTTGGGAGGAGTGGTAAATTTTCCTGAACTGACAGAACTGTGTATAGATATACATATATACATACATACATAATTTTGTATGGATAATATCCTGTTTTTAAGGATTCTCGAGAAGAAAGAGAACAAGTATTTTTTCCTCCGGCCTTACTCAACCCTCCCCCTCTTGTGTACGAGACATTGAGCAGTCGTACGGCGAGAACAAGAACAAGATGAAGCAAGTTACGCACGTGTCCAAGGAGGGTTTCTCGCGATAGCTTCTACAAGACAGTTATAGCACACACAGCAGACAACTGAGCTGACTGACTTTTTCTTTCTTTCTCTTTTCTGACCACCTCCTGAAGGTAATGTTCTGACAGAGCCTGTATGTACCGTGACGGCGAGCTATGATCTCTGGCTCTAAAGATGACGTTTCGAACGGTCAATTTTCATCATCTCTGCTTTCTGCCCCCAAAAATCAGTCGTGACCTGCGCGCGTGCACGGAGCGCGCGTGCACACGCGCACGTCCGCTGTCACGCTGGTTTTCACCCACGCGCACGCGCTCGCGACCCACGTCTGTTGCCTCTTCAAAGCTGCTACTCAGTCGATGCTGGGACGTTTGCTGGCTGTGAGTGCTGAACAAGACACACACCTAAACACATCTTCAACGACCGCGTGCTATTCGTATCATACGTACCTGGCCTGACTCTGTGCTACGCTGTAGCGCCAAATTCTCGTTGACGCAGTAAGCCGCATGCCCAGCACAGGCCTATCCGAAGCAACATTCATTCTGGGCCCGTGAAGGAAAGTGCGGCTTTCTCAAAAGCTTCTGCATCCAGAGCCAGGGGGCACTGCCTCCAGACGGACCGGCCGTGACTGTCTGGAACAGCCTCATGATGCCTTGCGCCTGACACACCAGGGAGAAGAAGAAAAGAGGAGACAGCGCAAGCAACGTGTCAACCTTCCTTCTGAACAAAACTGAAGATATTCGTAGAAAAGGGGGTGAAACAACATCTCTGGTGACAAGACCAGTACAGGGACTGACCTAAACGTGACCGTCATTGCTCAAGACAACAAGGCTGTTCAGGCAAGTAATGCATTAGACGCACTTTCCTGTCGGACTCTCCAGGGAGGGGAAAAAAGTTGATGCGTAGTTCCTGCCTGGATTGATCCGTCTTTCTCCAACGTGGTTGATGGACTTTGTATGTATTTGGAACTGATTTGGCTTCCAGTGCATAACAGCTCTTCTTTCTATTAAAGAACAGAGAGAGACACCCGTGTAAAGCATGTCTTCCCAAGTACTTCTTCATGGTCGAGTGCTCCTGAGGCCTTCGCCCTTGTCTCAGCTCTTCATTCATCGATGTCACCAGTCCAACAGTGCGTTTAACAGGTAAGAAGAGGTTTCAATAAAGTGCACAGAAAATGGCAAAAAATATTGAATCTGATGAGAGTCAAAAGTTCATTGGCAAGAACTATGGGAGCCACAGTTGGACAGACAGCGTCTGTTACTGTGTTGTACAAGCTGTGGCATTTAGGACAGCATCATTGTAGCCAATAATGTTGAGCACTTGTTTGAGAAAGCAGATTTTCTACTGCAAGAAATGTTTTCCATGTTGTGTCTTGAGTAGTGCACACAGATAAGTACAATAGATAATCTATTTCGAGGGAACTTTGTAAAACTCTTTTGTTCTTTATGTATATTTAAGTTCATACTCCATTTGGTCATCAACTGCACGCCATAATGTCTTTTTTACAGTTCTCAGCTGGAGGTCAATGTCTGCTGCCCCAGCGAGCTGAAACCAAAGCCACCAGTGGACAAGTTGGCCTTCGGCAAGACCTTCACAGACCACATGCTCAGGATTCAGTGGACGGCAGCAAGCGGGTGGGGAAATCCCAGGATAGAGCCAGTCAAACCATTCAGTCTTCATCCAGGTGCTAAGGTGAGATGCTTTTTTAAGTGCATTAATGTGGACAGAATCTGATGGCCCCGTATCTACCCATGTTCCTGCATACTGAACCCACTTTAAATTCTGCATACTGTACCAGTTTTAATTGATGCAGGTGCGAAAAACTTTATACAGTAAGACTTTTAAACTTTCAGGTCCTCCACTATGCCCAAGAGTTGTTTGAGGGCATGAAAGCATACCGTGGTGTGGATGACAAGATACGAATGTTTCGCCCAATGCACAACATGGCCAGGATGAACCTCACGGCTGAGAGGTGCTGCTTGCCAACATTTAATGGTCATGAACTCGTCGAGTGCATCAGGAAGTGAGTGCATAACTCTCTCTTCACATGTCATTTGATCATGTGTTAATCTGATATGCTTCATGTTAGTCTTAATACAATGCTTGCAGGCTGGTGCAGCTGGACCAGGAGTGGGTTCCTCACTGCACGTCCTCTTCCCTGTACATCCGGCCCACCATGATTGGGACTGAACCTGCATTAGGAGTCTCACCAGCCACAGAAGCAGAACTTTTTGTGCTTCTTGGTCCTGTGGGACCATACTTTTCCATGGGGGTCAAGCCTGTACGAAGGCATACACAAATGAATCTTGGGCATCAACTACTCTTAGCATGATATCAATTTTCAGGTGAATTTGTTGGCTGATCCAGCATTTGTGCGTGCGTGGCCGGGAGGCAGTGGCTTCGCCAAGATGGGTTCCAACTATGCTCCCACCCTCTGGATTGGGGTAAAGAAGAAAACTCATTCCACTGACTCAGATGCATAATATGATAATGATGGATTTCTTCTCTTAGAAATATGCAGAGGAGCGCAACTGTCAGCAAGTCCTTTGGTTGTTCGGTCCTGACCATGAGATCACTGAGGTGGGAGCTATGAACATCTTTGTCTTCTTGGACAAGGGAAATGATCAGCAGGAGCTTGTCACACCTCCCCTTGACAAGGGCATTATCCTACCTGGGGTGACAAGAAGAAGTATCATTGAACTTACTCGAGAGTGGGGCAAATTTGAGATCAATGAAAGGGAGATCACCATGAATGAGGTAAAGACGTATGTATGTCTATGCTCAGTGCATACTCACTTGCACATAGTTACCTTTTGTTTTATTGTTCCACTTTATCACTCTGCAGTTACTGCAAGCTAAGGCTGACGGCAAGTTGCTGGAAGTCTTTGGCGCTGGCACAGCAGCTGTCATCAGTCCAGTTGGTGGAATCTATTACCAGGGTCAGATGCACGAGATCCCTGCACCTCAGAGTGGCCTCTCCTCACAGTAATATCTGTGATACCTACTAATCTGCACAAAATTGCCAACATTTTGTTCTTCCCAGGATCCTTCGTGCAATGACCGATATATATTATGGCCGTATATCTCACCCCTGGGCACTGGAGATTGAGAACTGGAAGATTGATGCCAACCAGGAACTGAAGGACTATGAGATTGCGAAGAAGCAGATGGAGCTTTCGGCATAATGAAAGCGAAACTTCTGCAAGGGGATACCACACACCTAATAACTGTATGATTTGTCTTGACGTTAGTTTTGCAGTTTTCGCCTTTTTCCAAAGACATTGCGTTGCCCTCAAGAACTGAAGGCGAACGCCAACGTTAGAGTTCCGAGGCTGAGTGAGGGCCTCCCCAGTAGTTATGTCTCAACTTAAGTTTTACTCAGTGGCTCCCCTGAAAAATCACTCATATGTACACTTACTGTGAAATTACCAAGATATAAGATATGTTACCAAGATAAGTAAGCATATATCTCTCTGATACCCTATCTCTACAGGAAGTATAGAAACCAATATCATTTGCCACATGTAGCTAAGAAACAGGACTTCTGTTCTTTCACTTGGTTGTGAATATTGCAATTATGGCAAGTATGCCAAATATATGTTTCCTTGTTGGTTAGCCAAATACACGAGTACAAAAGAAGAGAACATTCCCATTTCCAAAGTGAGAACTCCACATGCGTACACAAGCATTCACTTTGTGGCCATGCCTCCTTACCTATGATACAAGCTTGTACGAGTATGTCGCTCCTGTTCTAGGTAGTGCAGTGGTCTGCGTCACGACGAGAACCTCCTTAGGCTCTTGCCGTTGTCAAAGCATAAATATTTAATAAGGTAGCTACGTACAACCAGCAGAAAGCATTTGTCAGCTGGAGTACCTATGTAGCCACAGGATTGAAGGATTCCGTCACTTCAGTGTGGGCCAGGCTGCTTGTGTAAAATTTGAGTGACTCAGAGGAAATAATCTTATCAGAGGATAAATTCCTTTAACTCCAACACGACGCAGTGCGAGCTGAGAGGAAGAATGTCCTTTAAATGCAGAGGTAAGCAAAACATCAGCTATGCCAGATGGGGAATGGCAATTTCACGGTATATATACATTGGTTGATCCTTCCAGGCCGCATTCGCCGCCGTCAGTCTGTGAAGGACCTCCCCGTGACCCGAGTGGAGGTCCTCGAGGCTCTCAGACAGAACAGCCTGGATAAATTCTTCATTGAGTTCAACGGTTACTTCACCAATCACCTCGCTCTGGTAAAGTGCACTCATCTACGCGGTGCTGCACATACGTAGAACATACGGCCTGCAAAAAGACCATCCTTTTGCAGGCAGCTGTGGCCTTGTACAAGTTAGGTGCATCCAAGGAGCGCTTTACTGCTTTTGTGGAACATTACATCTCTCAGCTGGAGCCCGCGGAGGGACCCACCAGGACCACCCAAGACGAGGATGTTGACCTGGCAGATGCCACCTCCGATCATCTGAAAGGTAGGACTGAGTCCCATACATACAGCGTGAAACAGACTCTCCCAATGGCACCTTTTAGGCCGCCGCCAAGGCTTCTACAAGCTGCGCCAACATTTTCACATTTTGCTTCACGATCGCTACGAAGACGATGCCAACAGCAAAAACGACGCCTACAGTGCACTTGTGCGTGCTGAGTTCCCCCGCCTGGCCCTAGGCATGGCGGGCGCCTGCTTTCATGGACTTGAAGCCTTGGGCGCCGCCATCACTCTGGAGGCACAGGAACTCGTCTGCGACGCCCTCGCATACCTGCAGCACTCATTTTGCCCCAACTACCTCACTATTCCGCGGTAGATGAGTAGCTCAAGAACTACAGTTTTTTATGAAGTAATGCTGTTGCAGATCACTGCACAGTTGTCACATGCGTACCTAACTTTGGGAAGTAGTTTTGTACCTTCCCTAAACTTTACTAACTTATGACTTCAACTAGGTAAAGCTTTAGGCATTTGCAAACACTCCCCGTCTTATGGCATGTGATGGGGCAGCTCTGCTATTGTCGTCAACTTACAGAGACATCCACCAGCTGGGTCGAGGTTCACTGAGTCTTCCTGAGGCCTTAACCCAGCTTGGACGGGACTTTGAGCTGTCAAGTTTCCTGGCGCGCGAAAAGTTGACCTCCCTTCAAGCTTCCTTGGCTGTACTGCTTCAGAGGAGGACGGACGCACTCATGGACTACGTGTACACGGTCAAGATGCCGGCAGCCTTGGCAGACGCACCAGACAGATTAGCGGAGTGGGTCACAGATCAGGTACAGTTGAGGTCACTCACAAGGGCACTTTGAGGGCAACCCCATGACCTTTAGCAGCTAATTTCAATTCAACAGAGAAGAAAGGAGAGTTCCAGACCAATCTTTGAAGCCTGTGATGCAGCTCAGAAATGTGATAACAGTGTTTTTCTGCTGCTACACGAGATTTTTGTTTCGCTCTGTCATTCATTTTAATTATAAGGGGAGTTTTGTCTGAGGACCAGGGTGCCCTTATAAGATGCGTCCACTGTTCTTATCAGTCAGATTTGGCCAGCTTATCCTTTCTGTCATGCGGGCTTTTATCCTCTAGATGATCATGGTGTACCAGTCGAGCGATCCCCGCAATGACTTCTACCTACTGCATGCTGTGACCAGCTCGTTCGCATTGTGCAAGGTCTTGTCCCTCTTTGACAAGGAACACAAATACTTCAAATTGGAGGCTCTGCGAGTTCACCTGTGCAACCTTTTTGCTCTCTACCTAGCTCAGAAGAGTCCAGCTCTGAGAGAAGAAAACCTGGTAAAAACAAAATCATCAGTTTCGTTGTTTGTAGCTCTCACCCACAGTCTAAAGGGTTGTTCATCAGCTGAATCGGGTCATGGAAAACTGCGTGCAGGAGCAAAACAAGTACATGGAGAACAACATTGCCTCCAAAAGACTTTTGCCTAAGAATAACTGTCCTTCACCTTCAGTACAACCATTTTTACAATGACTTCAGCATCCTAGAAAGTGCTGACAGCAGTGCAAACCTTCTTGATCCTGGAGCCTGTGGGTGTCACAATTCTGCTCGCAGATCCGGTTCACCAAACTGCAGCCTTTGTACCACAAATTCATGTTGCTCTATTTTTAGGAGCAGACTGTGCTATGGTTATCTATTTTTCAGGATATGCCGAATGTGGCCTCAAACACCTGGGAAAAGCTTCGTGAGGCTGTTTTGGCCAAGCACTCAAGCACTGATGAGCATGTATTTGAGCTCGTGTATGTCTGTCATGAGCGAAGTCTCACCAACAGGGATGCTAAGATGGCGGAAATTTACAAAAGGGCATCCAGGACAGTTATGGAGACTGACAGATTTTACAAATAAAGATATGTCCGCACGTAAATGACAAGAAGCAGCTTAAGCTCCCAAATAGTCTGAGGCCGATTTGACCAACTCCCACTACGCTGTGGCTTCGAGGCCGAAACCTCACCATCAAGGAAGAAAAGGAGAAATTTGGCAACAAGTTATGGCTTATCATAAAAAAAGGCTGTTGAGATTGAGCTTCAGAATGAGACTTTTGGCCGCCAAGAAGCACACTCTATAGAGCAACATAGTTCAGTGAATGCTGGACAATCAGTATGATACGTACATATTAACAAACCTGGCTTCACAGGTGCACGGAATGAATGATTATCGTCAATTTCACTTGTGGCCTTTTCCAGTGGCAGCGAAGTGCGTGAAGTTTGGTTTTGACAAACAAAAATAGCTGTTTTGAATAAAATTGGTTGTGGCTGCGTGGCCTGACTTTTTGATGGACGAGTATGCATAGGTATAATTGTCATTGTTGTTCTGTTCCAAGGACTATCTATGCGTACACAGTTGGATGAGTGGAGAGGACGACACACAGACAGTTTATAATCACTTTAAGTGCCTTCCTCTAGTTGCTCTCCCTTCCTTTTAAGGATAATTTGTCACTTGTTGGAACACTGAAAATATGTCTCATACTCTATAGTGTTAAATGTTTGTGCCCCAGCTAACTTGACGTACATACCAGGGGAATATAGAAGAAACGAGACTACTTGTTCTAACCTTTGTGACAACCTCCAGCTTTATTTTTTGTGAACAAGCTTTTCCAAGTAACTTCTATTATGTCCGCTAATCTTCACCGCAGGGTACACCACAAGCACTGACAGAGAGCTCGGTTGTGAGACCCATCCACTTTCATGTTGGAGAGGTTGAGTTTGCGGGGAACAGGAAATCTTGATCGGGGAGAACATTGGAGCTTTTAAGCCATCTTGTCCTGCAGGATCAAACGATCTCCACCAAGGATTTGTGTGAGGCAATTAGTTTTTGCCACGGAAGAGCCACAGATGGGTCAAAGTTGCCCTTTTCATCGAGTCAAAGCTTCTGCAACCGCAGTGTGATGTACTAACGTTAAATAAAATTCTTCCTCGATCACCTTTGGCTCCACTTCTGGCACATTTAGTTCAGCCATAATTCAGATCTGCCCTGCTCAAAAAATAGCTTAATAGTACTGGAGTTTTGTATTCCAATTTCCTTTCCAATTCGCGTTGATGGCTTATTTAGCGGTTTCCTCTGAAGTCTAGTTTTTACAGAAAGCACGTTATGCCAGTCTTTGTTAGACTAGTAAAAATTAGTTAGGTGCTGGCATCACTTATAACTGTTTCGTAAATTTGTCCAAACTCTTAACCCCCTTCCAGCCATTTTTTTTTCGCCACACGGTACTGCGCAGTTGACCTTCTTATCCTCATTGGTCTGGCTTCATCATGCAATAGTCCCATGGTGGCGCGATATCGCTAGAACCGTAAAATGAGTTGTAGCCTTTTGAACAGTGCTGGACTCTCAAGACTTTTTCCCACCAGAAGAAGAAGGAAGAAAGTCGAAGATCCTGAGCATCACTTCGTACCAGCTATGGTGTCCAACGACAAGAGGACAGTCAAAGTTACACGAATATTCATTGCCTAATAATTTGCATTAGCACTGACTATGACAACCCCTCACAGGTACCCTTGGGGGTCGACACCAGCCCGTTCTCCACCGCCGTCCACCGAGGTGAGTTTTACCGAGCGTCGCCAGAACGATTGGCAGACGAGATGGCTGCCATTCAAGGGGGCGTCTCCGCCAGCTCCTCTGAGCTCGGCGGTATCGGCAACTGGGCCTTTTGTCTTGGTGACGACCAAGATGACCCTGATGGCCTGTTTGACGGCAACGTCGAGAACTACAAGGATGTCCACTCCAACATGAGCAGGACGTGGTCTAGTAGCGCCGAGACCTTGAGTCAAACCAAGAGTGACGAGGGATTCATGTCGAAGGCGATTCAGAGAACGTCCAAGCTCCGGCGATCGCTGACGTCTCGCACTGACATCTTCAGGAGGAAGTTCGACGAGAGGAGGATGAGCCTGCTTGTTGGTGGGAAAGAAAGGGTGGAGCAACGAGGGCACAAGAAAGACAGGCTGAAAGAGAACAGGGTGATCTATTCCTCAGTGTTGAAGAATTACAACTTGGTCATGCCCAGAGAGCAGAGCGTGCTAAGCATCTGTGATGAGGGGGACGAGTAAAGATATGTTTCAACTTTATTACGATGTTCCGAAGGTGCCAAAATATAGTACACAAACAATGTTCTACAGAAGTTACGGGATCATCCTTGACGACAGAGGAAGAGAAGGACGGAAGAAGCATGGACCGAGATCTAAGTACGTTGTCTATTATTAGCTTTCCAATGATTGTCATGTCTAGCACGCCGCCTGCTGCCTGTTCACTGCAGGGTGGTGGTGAACTTTGGGTGTGGGTGCAAGGCCACCCCGAGCATTGCTGATCATGGACGTGACCTTGTCCAAGGCATATGAAAGCCTGGAGGCCACCTCCTGGGAACAGCCCCACTTCTCCAGCAGGTCGAAGCGGAAGGTACGGTGGCGCTTCTCCTCGTCTATATACGTGACGGCACTCATGTGAGGACACAAGATTATCTTGGTGTGATCCTTGAAGAAGTTGATCTATGAGAAAAGGAACAAAATGACAAGAGTTCAGGCGAACTGGACGAAAAAACCCTGCTATATGTCTCACCTGCAAGGTACCATTTGTGAGGTGCATGACGACAGCCCTGGATGTCCTGAACCAAGTCTTGAGCGCAGGAATTCGGGAGAGCTCGTCGCCCTCGCGCACTTCCATGTTCGCTCCAGCCTTCAGCAGGTGTTCCTTCATGTAGTTCCTGAAGTATTGCAGCAGCTTCATCTTCTTCTCCAGCTGCGAGGGATACTCTTTCACTGTGTAGTAATGTTCATTCCCTTCAAAGTCGATGTAATGAACATTGCTGAGGAGAGAGATGACGGCGAATCAGACAAGAAAAACTTGAACAATAAGTACATTTACTTACTTTCCATCGGCCAGCATAAGGAGCTTGGTCACGTCATTGAAGAGCACGCCGATGCTCTCGTCGCTGAGGGCATAACCGAAGCCGTATTTGTCAGAATAGTCGACCCATTTACTTATCCAGATCATTGGCAGGCACTTGGGGTCCTCAGCCTCGTCCTCCATGGGCTGCGGAAGTCTTAGTGCGGGCTCCGAGTTGACAACGCCGCGCAACTGCTTGAGGAGCTCCGACAGATAGCAATCCGCGGGCGTGCCCATGTCAGTCCCGGTGCTCACCGATTTCTTCAGCCCGCCGATGGAGGAGGCGCCGCCGTTGTTGACAGCGCTGGTCATCCTTCCTGGAGCCGGCATGACCGAAGTGGCCGGCCCAGGCCTCAAATCCTTGTTAAGCTCAGTCAATGGTTCTCGAGCTACGACCGGGATTTTGTCGAATCTTGGTGCCATGGTCAGGCAGGACACGGGTAACCTCATTGGCATGTATCCCTTGGTCATAAACTCATCTTTCAGCACCTCGTGAATGTTGGGTCTTTTGGTAGGATCATGCTAGAAGAAAAGGTTGGTAATGATTGCCTTTATGTAGTGCTGTGTTCTGCAAAATCTAGCTTCAATCAGAAAATAATGAGAGCATCATACAAAGAGTTATTTTCATCGATAGAAATTATCCCCCAACAGATTTCGTCCCCCATTGGGTTAAGTTGAGCATTTTTGAGTTGAAGAACTCCTAAAAGACGTCAAAAACAAGTCAATCAAAATCATGCTGCTTCAATGAAATTGCAAGATAACGTGAGACAATAGTGTTGGCATGCGAATTTTAGGTGATTTTGTCTTAGACTACCATTTCCACTTCACTGGACTTCATAAACTCTGGACGCTGGACCTACTGCAGCACCAGCACCATATTCCGTAGACATAGTGGTCCTTCCCGCATCACAGAGGGCTTGAGGGTATCTGTATTGCTGTGATCAGCAGAGGCCTCGCAGACAACTTGCACTCGGATGCCAAAGTCCAGGGGGGTCAGGTTCAGGGACGAGAAAGACCTCCTTCAACAGGAACCCTCGGGAGCCCAGACTCCTCATGAGGTTGCCTTGCTACAGTAGTTGCTGCCAATGATGTCCCCCTAACCTGTACTCAAATTCCTCTGGCCAGGACATAACATTTATCAACGTGAATTTTAGTTTCTTTGGGTGGAAAATTGACAAGTCTGATTTTTTGGAGAGAGAAAAAAAAAAGAATAATGTTTCACTTTGTGCACTTGTAACTCAAAGGGTTATGACATACTGTTCCTCTGCCTCAACTTTTGACAGGATGGAGCTACAATAGTGGTTCGTGGCGAGCTGCGCAGCTTCTCCAAAACCAAACTGATGTGTACTAGGGCCACTCATTTTTCCACAATGTAGGATCACAGCTATGTACTGAAGGAAAGTTTACTACATAAAGGTTTCATTGTTTTGTGAACAAATGAAAGGTTCTAGAGGAAAAGTGCACATCTGTTTAGTTTAGAAGGAGATTCTCAGCTGTCCATAGAGGGGTGATTCTGCAGCTCAGGCCAGGAAGACTGCCCCAAATATTTGGTTTTCTAAAAAAAGATGAACAAAAGTCCTGGAGATATTTTTGTGGTCAATGAGCATGAGTTAGATATCAAAGGAATTTTGCTGAAAGTTAATGACTCTGCCTTGCACCTTGAAGAGGAAGTGATTGAGAGTGGATCATATTTTTGAGGTCTTTCACGCATTTTCTTACTTTGCTGAACTGAAGGACATGTAAAAATGAACTTTTCAGCACTCCATGGACAAGCCCATGCCTTCAACTTGGTGGCAAAAAGACTGAGGAGGACCCAAAAACTGACTTGGACTCAAAAGTATTGAGATGCAGTGGAACACGTCTAATAGAGACACGCTTATTGGAGACTTTGGCTTATTAGAGACAAAACACCAGGTACACACAAAAAAATTACTGAATGAATTATTAAAGGTTCTTATTAGAGACACAACACAGATAATAAAGACAGAAACTGCCCGCAATGTTAACAAACTAGTACGTCTTTCCTTCATTCTATACACAAACTCACCCTGTGCAAAGAGGGTTTGAGGACTTCTTGCTTCACACCCTCAAACAAGAATTGCAGCAAAGTCTTAGTCACAAAGTCACACAAAGTACTGGTACTCTAAAACACTTTTTGTCTGTAATTGCTGATGAATAAATATGTCTTTTGCCACTTTCCAGCTTTTTCTGTCTTTTTGACAATGTTTTCTTTATTGACACAGTTACTAGAGACACACGCTTATTAGAGACAAAAATCGCCGTCTCAAAGTGTCACTACTAAGTGTGTTCCACTGTACTAGTGCTCTAGATTCAACCAGAGATACGGCATTATTTCTTTAAGAGTGCCACAAATGGGGTAGGTAACACAAAAAAGTGAGAGGCCAAAAAAGCTTTTTTAAAGAGAAATTGAAAAAAGGGTGAAATTTTCATTTTTAAGCATTTTTTGGGCTCTGCACGACTTACAGTAAAATTTTTGAGGAAGCTGTCTGAAAAACATGAAGCCGACACCCTGTATACATATTTTGTGCTGTGTGTCACTCTGTCACTCCCACGGCCCACTGAAGGCATTAGCAGTGTGATCAGTGAAAGATGCATGACCAAAGTAAAGTGCTGGATGGCAGATTATTTCTTTTGTCTTATTTTCTGAGAGCCTCAAGATACAAAACCGCAATATGTTTTGCAACACTGTCAAATACACTTTATTTTTGTGAAACGGAGAAACATACTCTACTCCTACTAGTTGTGGGCATTGCTCTGTGATGCTCCCTCACACTGCAGCTGACAGACTGTTGGAAGAACAGCTCTGGCATCAAATTGCACATTGCATCACTGGATGACAGCTTAATTCTCCTCGTGCTGGTCCTCTACATTTGATGCAAAACCTAAAAACTGTCTGTGGGGCCCAACCCTTTCACCCCAACCACGACAACCCCACTCCACTCCCACCTTTGGACAATATAAAGCCTTTTTTGAAGTGTTATGAATAGTGATGTGCAGATTTGTGGGTGGGATAACCACATTTCACAGAATTAAATTCTCATATATATCTTAAACTAACTTAGTTATGACTGCATTTTTAAGCACCTTATGTGCCACAAGGCAAAAAGACAGCTAATTTGGGCAGGCCTGGCAGGGAGGAAGACCCCGGCAGCACATGCACAATATCTAGGAGTTATAAGCGGCCAAGGAGCCTCACTCTGGCTTTTACATTCTTTTTTGTGCTGATAGCCAAAACAGGAGTTTTGCCAATATTCTAAGTTAGTGTCTCCCTGTGCATGGTTTCAGGACCATGAAAAAAATCAGAATTATTTTTCATTTAAATGATGTGCCAATGCACATCTGAATTGGCCAACTCACATATGGGGAAAGAAATGTGTGACAAGAGAAAGCAAGTACATGTGTTTGAGCCCACAGAAAAATACCAGGAGTCGAGCAGAAGCCCTCCAATAATAAGTTTTAGACGTGGTCGCGTTACCCAAGGCCACAAACACTAGGTACCATTGCTAGCAATAATTTACATAATCGAGGGACAGGTTTTGGGGCCTGTCAATCCATCATTCCAAGCCAATCTTTTTTGGGTTGGTATGAAGGCAATATTTGATTGTCATGCTTGACTCTGGCAACATTTTTCTGGGCATGGAGGGACACTTCTTCAGAGTGAAAAAAAAAATCATTTGATTTATGGAAACCTTGCTGAAATGATACAGTCCGGAATCTTTTGAACTCCATTGTACATTGCATTGAACTACAGCAGCGTAGCGTTTCCTTTTCGAAAAGCGCTTCGTTGTCTCAGTGAAGGAAAGTGCTTAGTGCAGTCATTTGATGACGTCGAAATTGCACATTTTTCGTCCCACTGAAGTGAATTTCTGACAGTCTTTGTACTTTGCTCTGTCAGTTTAGTTGGTGTCGTTTCATTTCAGGCAACATGCAGGGTGGGGGAAGGCCAAGTGGGACTATGAGAGGCAATCAAAAGTGGAGTTGAGGCATCACCACCCTGTATAAGGCTCCCGTTTGACGTCAGAAGCAATTCAATTTTGTCAACATTTTCCCTGGATGAGCCGGCATGACAAAATAAAATGTCAACTGGTCTTCATTTTGGCAGAAACACCTTTATTTTGCAGTAGGGAAAGAGTGCTTGTTGGTCAGCACTGTATGAACGGACACTACTAGTCTTTTCTTGCAAGGTAAGCAAATATTTGAACTTAGCCAAGGGCTCGTTCTTGGGCACTTTGGCAGCTGCTGTGGGTAAAAACGCTGCCACAGAAGACGGCACAGAGCAGGGTCACTTCCATGGAGGACAAGATCTTGGACATAAATTTCATGGCAGTTACTTACAATCCCACACAGGACTGGTAGCAGTCCACCATGGCCAGCAGCAGCTACACGGCACGAGCTGACACCACGTGAAAACTACTCGAGTTTTTTGTTTAATACTTCAACACATAACTGAGCTTCCATTGGCTGTCCAAGTTGATCCTAGTGACTGACAGCCGTTAGGGTCACTCGAATGAGGTCAATATTGGCATACAGTGCATGCAAAATATTGTAACGTTACTTGTCGTACCTGCAGAAGTTTTGAGATCAGAGTCTTTGCAATCGATCCGACATGAGATGGCACCCTATACTCGTTGCGCTTGATGCGCGCATATGTGTCCTTCAGGGTTTCTGTCTCGAAAGGAGGCTTGCCCACCAACAGCGTGTAGAGGATGCAGCCTAGTGACCATATGTCCACCTCGTAGCTATGGCCCTTCTTGCCCAGGACCTCGGGGGCGATGTAGTTAGGGGTTCCGCACAGGGTGCGCTTGCGCTCCCCGTCAAAGTCCACTCTCGTGGCCAGTCCAAAGTCGCCAAGCTTCACCTGCACAGAAGAACGAATGAATGTGTAGTTACACAACTAGGAATGAGTCGAGGTGGCATTTTTCGATGGCAAGTGGACTTCCAGTATTGGCATTCGATTAAAAGTTGAGCCGGGTGACTCGACTTTTACTCGATTTCCGGAATTCAACTGAGCGGAATTTTCGGAATCTTTCAGCTGGTTCAAGGTTTTAAGTTGCAGGATGGAGGACTCATGTAGGTATATACACATATTCTGTATTCTCTCATGCGTCAATATACGTTGCTTGTTGTCACATAACTGAAAATAGAGCTGTTCTCAAAATGGTTTTAAAGAATAAAGAAGTATCAAGACATCACTTCAGAACAGATGCTGTTGTGCCAGTGATGCGAATTCGAGGCTCAAACTCGATACTCGAGTTACTGCAGTACTCAAAACTCAAGCCCAAAACTCGCGAGTCCATCGAGTTCGAGTTAGAAGCATTTTATTGAGTCGAGCCTTTACTCAGCCCACCTCTACAAAGAAGTTGGAAACAAGGTAAGAAAAGAAAAAAATAACACCGCTCTAAAGGTGAAGAATTATTGCTTGAGGCTTATATGTTCATGAGTCATCAGAATAATCAAGGCAACACTCGAGAAACTGCTTAGAACGTCTAGCTGATAAGGGTAAATCTACTTACCTCCATGTTGTCGTTGAGAAAGATGTTGCCCAGCTTGAGATCCCTGTGTATGATCTTGTTCTCGTGCAAATACTTGACCCCCAGGAGGATCTGGTTCATGAAGTATCTGACCTCAGGCTCCGTGATGGCTTTCCTCCGCTTGTGGAGCTCCATGAGGGAACGGCGCCGACACAACTCCAGGATAATGTATACAAAATTGGCGTCCTCGAAGTATGAGTACAGCTTCACTACGTAAGTGTTACTCAGATTTTTGTGTAACGTGATCTCTTGAGCCATCTTCTCGCGCTGGTGCTGCTTCACCAACAGAGATTTCGGGACAATCTTTCCAGCTAGTATCTCCCCGGTCGACAGGTCCTTCAGCTCGTAGCATTTTGCAAATCCACCCTGAAAAAGTCACGAAAGGAGTACAGGAGACGCCATGCAATTGCCGACATTATTCAAGACAACGTCTGTCCAGGTCCTCTGAAGTAGTACTCCAGGCAGGCTGAAGTAAAAGTTGCACATGAGGCCGAGAATGAAGTCCGGCTAGAGGAACTTGTTGCCTCGAGCTATTTGAAATACAACCTTGTTGTTGTTAACAACAAGGTTAGCATCTGCGCCAGAGGGGTGTCCGGCCTGAGGACACGACGGCGACCGACGAAGAACTCACCTTTCCCAAGAACTTTCCCCGCTCGTATCTCTTGTTCTGCTTCGAGGTATCGACGATAATCTCGGGGATCTCCTTGGGCACGGGCGCCGGCTGTCGTGACCGCGAGCTCATGACGGCAGAGATTCGTCGCTCCTCGGTAGGTGCTCTCCGTGAGTCTTTTGTTGACGAAAAACCTTCGGCGGGCTCGAGGTCCCCTCTCAACCGGCAGAGCAACGGAGACAGAACGAAGAGTAAAGTCTCGCTGGGCGTCTCCTTCTTCGTCTCCGAGGGGGACTCCGATCGGGTCCTTGTCCGCCGTCCCAACCGACGATGGCAGCGGCGGCGACCTGAACGAGAGAGCTCCTTGTCTTCTCCTCTCCTCCTCCGCCCCGTCCTCCTCGTCCGTCCTGCCTATTGTGCTCGCGCCCCAGACCCAGCCCGCGTGCGCTGATGTTGCCTTTGCGTGGTTCAAACTCCAACGACGTTAAAAACGGTCGCCCAAAGAGGAGGAGGGAGGAGGGAGAGAAACGATGAGGACGAGGGGAGGGTGCGAAATCCCAACCAGGGGCGACACAGACCAGGCCGAGCAAGTTACGAAGTTGCAGGGCGCGTTCAACGGCCAGTTCACCCACGCAGATAACGACTTCGCGGCAAAAATGACTCAGGCGATGTACGTTAAAGTGCACACTGGGCGACTACAATCAGGACTTCCTCTGGAGCCAGAGGTCCGGATTCGTGACTCCCCTAGCACCCAGGTCGTCGTTGTTCGGTCTCAATCCCGTCCGTTTGTTGCGCCCTCGCTCGCCCGCACAGTTTAAATCCCCCGGCCGGCCGATACTGGGCGCGGGCCCGCGGGCAGCCTGAAGCAGGCCAGACTATACCTGTGAAGATGAACCTCGGCGAGGTCGGATTCGACCTCGCAGAGTTGGCTCTTGGAGGATGAGTGCTGGTTTGGGGTGCATGTGAGGATGAAAGAGAGGCCAATTTTGTTTCGGTCGCCTTTTTTTTATTATCTACACTCAGTCAGTCTTCCCCAAACGTGCTGCGATCTTTTGGGCTCGACTTTAGTGAGATGATAACTGCTCATTCCGGAACTGACTCGAGCCAACTCGTTCATGCAACCCATCACTAATCTTTGTGGGAGCTGCCACTTCCCAAAGTGGTCAGTCCGGTCATTCCGATGGTTTCGCGGCGAACGAGGAAGTCGGGTTGAGGAAACCTTTACCGACGATGACGAAGGATGCATGAAGGACGAGAACGATTGCTCTGCGGACATCATTCCCTCAGAAACACAACACTCGCAGAGGCACCTCGTCCCCGCCAGAGGCACCCAAAACTAGTCCCTGGCAACTCTAAGTTGACTGATCCTTCATTGCTGAGACTGTAAACACATTGTGAGATAAGGCAAGAAGGCGAATGTGGCGATTTGCAGCAAGCAAGATTTGTCCTCGCAAGTTGTTCCCGTCGCCTGTCTCGGCCGCCGTCCCCCAGAGTCGGTCGCGTCTTCTTCGCCCTCGTTCAGGCTACGCAGATCCTGTTGGTCCCGGGGATAAAAGTGTCCGAAGATCACGGGGAAAATGTTAAGCATCCTAAGACTCTCCCAGCTGCTCATCGTGCTCTTCGTCAGCTCGGTGACCCTGTGGTACTGCGTCACACCCTACATCGTCGGACCTCACCCGGAGATCATCAATGACGTGTGAGTGTTAGCTAACGCCAGGCTCGTGATCATATTTTTGTTTTCTTTTTCTTGTAATGGTTTGATGTTCCAGATTGAGCAAGAGTAAGTTGACTCCAAGCCCAACAGGCGTACCAGAGGATGTCGACGGCCTCGTCTCCATAGAGAACTGGACGAAATGGAGACTCTACGTGAACTCCAGCCACCCAAGGAAAGCGCACGATCCACAAATTGTCTATGGAAGCACAAAAACGAAGATGGCATTAGAAGAGAAGGTACAGGGCTTCAGAATCACGCTATAAGTGCCGATTGTAATTAAGAATGCACCATGAGGGTGACCTGATGAGCATGCAAGGAATCTTCTACCGTATAGCTGGCGTCCTTGCTGTTACATGGGCAGAAATGATCCCCGAGCATCTTGCTACGTTAACATATGCCCCTTGAGGATTAATGTTTTATTTTCAAAATGCACGCTCCTAGGCTGCTGTGAATGATGTAGGAAATAAGACCCTATCCCATCAGACTCCAATTGATCGATACAAAGAAGTGTTGCAAGGTCACCAAGGTAGAGGGGGCCAAGTGTCTTTCTAGAGAATATGGGTACGGGTGACTGTCATCAAATACCATGACCACCAAATGTGGCTATGATGAACAGAAAGTGACATGGATGATTCCAGGCTTTGAATAGCTAGCTGAAATCAACTGACTTGACAGTCAGGTGATTGGTGAAGCCCTATAGCTGTATGTAATCGCCACCCAGTGAGCTGTTTTACCAGACTAGAGGGGCGACTAGACTAGTTTCTCGGCGGGACAGAAATCACATGAGGGGATTGCTTTGCTTGGACCAGAAGATTTAAGTTGGAAAAAAAACCGGCGGCAAAGATGAACAGGATGGTGGCGAGTTGCTTTCCTGTTCAGTCTTCTTTCAGCCAGCTTAGGTCTTCTGGGACCAATCAGAGCGATCCCTGGGTCATGTGATCTCTGTCCCACCAAGCAACTACTGCAGTCGGCCCTCTAGTCTGGTATAACAGCTCACTGCCGCCACCATGAAAACTGGCCAACTAGGTTCAGATGAATGCAGTTGCTCTGTCAACTTTGCCCAACTAGCTAAAGGTGGATGCAGTTGTACAGCTATGGCAGTACGTAGCTGCTATAGCTGAGGCGATTGCCTCGTAAAATATGACCACCTAGGTATAGCTACCTGGACAACTGTTCAAGGTCTGGATGATTCCAAACCTTTGATCAGCCAGAAGGTGCAGCAAAATGGCAAGGGATTATTTTTGCCCATGTGCAAACTCAGATATGACAGCAAAGTCCTCTGGCATTTGTCTTAGCCATAGTAGATTTCTCCCATGTCCATCGAGTCACGTCACTCTGCATTCTTGAGGAATTCTCATGGGCGCTTTAATAGTGATGGCAAAAGTTCAATCAGCACTGCAATGGGAAATTTTGCTATGCCACACATAAGAATAGACAAAAAGGCACAGATAGCGTTTCAAAGCAATAACAGTAGCAGTTTTGGCCGCCCATTCTAGACTAGTCCCACTCAATATAGCTGAGAGACGTTTTCAAGTTCAGTTTTAAAGTGAAGAAGTTTAGAGCGTTGTATCAAAGCTCGGACCTCAGATTGCTTGCATGGATTTTCTGGGGTCTTGTGGTCTCGAGGGATATGAGACAGAAGTGACTGCACCAAATGTGAGATCTTGGTCGTCAATATGGTACTGCGAGCTCCAGACATTCCCACGTCATCACCACTTTTGTCCCCAAGGCTGTAATCAACATGGAGTGGCGGAGTGACTACGAGGTCCACTTGACCAAGAAGTCGCCGTCTGAGTTGTCAGTGGGAAGGTTGGCGCCTCCAGCTGGAGATTATGGCATCTACGACCACTTTGTGGCGGAGTCAGCGACTGACGAGGACTCGGGCCCAACCGTGCGAATCGTGCCTAGGTTTCTGTTTGGGCTTTCCTACGATACCATTGAGGAGATGTACGGGAAAGACGTCAGCAAGTTTCCCGTCATCGGTGTCTTCACCAGCTCCCCTAGGTGAGAATGTGGCACACGTTGTGCTCTCAGTGGTCGCCTATCATTGGTGGGTGCAGTTTCGGTAGCGACCTTTTTCATTTCTTTACAGATTCGACCGGATTCTCATCCAGGCCTACATGAACATTGTCACCCTGTCAGTCATCTTCCTCCTGTACGCGAACAATCCTCCGCATGCTGTTCTAGCCAAGAAGAAAGTTTAAAAAAAATGAAAAAAGAAATTTGCCAGAGTAGATGTTCTCTCACGCACCAGTGATCCAGCAAGAGATCTCGTCGTCATAACACATATCCTCGTACTTGGCTTAAGCGTCCGCGCGACGTTTCTGCTCCGGATACGATCCCCAATGCACACGCACAGACTTGATATATGACGTATGCCGTCCTGCACTGACCACGAAACCTTAAAGACTAGTTCCAGCCCCACTACAGTTGATGGTAAGAAATCAAAAGCACACACGTAGCTCATACATCCTCTCTCTGTTGGGCGAGATGAAGCATGCCGAAAGCAAGGATGCTGATGCGCGCCGGGTTGACGACGGGTAAATTAGGACATTCACGACACCGGTCGGTTCTGTTAGATTTGTTTATTTTTATTTTTTTATCGTATTGATCCTCGCATTAAGAATGCCTCGTTGTAACCTTTTCTGATTTTCATGAGCGAGTCTACTTATTACTGATAGCGTTGTTGGTGATTGCGCAAGAGAACTATGGAGAAGCACAAAATTTTACTGTTAATGTTGCAATAAACCTGTGCTTGCTACGACACTACAGTCATTGTTGAGACAACGGATGTTAGTTGTGTTTTTCTCATGTTCATTTATTCCTGGAAACAAAGCGTAGTATTACACTCTTTGTGGGATTGGATGGCTAAGTACAAGCTACTCCTATAAGGTACCATACAGACAGTATACGTGATGTCCTCTCAAGATTGAACAGAGCTAGGAGGGTTCCTCAGTCACATCTGGAGGCTGCTCGGCATACACCACAAAAATAATCTGAAGGAATTCTGGAACATGCTACTTCTTCGTAAGTAACTGCATCAAGGGGTTGGGGGGAGGGGGCAGGAAGGTGAAGAAGAAGGCTTTTGTACTTTTTGGCTTTTTTTTCATTTTTTAAGACTAGCAGTAAGTTTTAGTGCTTTTTTGTTGTTTTTAGAGAGTGTTGTTGCCCACAAGGATGCACCTGACAAATACTGGACACTCTTGCTACAGGAGTTGACCTATTGCTGAGGCAAGCCCGAGGGAGAGACTGAAATCATCGACATCAAACATCAAGTAGTGCGCTTACGTGGATTATTGGATTCTCCTTCTGAAAATGAATTTCTCTTCCTTTCCCGTGATCACGCCCTCACAGCCAGCTTATTGATTATCCAAACGTCTCCTGGGAGGCGTAGACAATGTAGAGGAACCCGTCCTGGTCCTTCTGTGTGCGATACAACTCGGCCATGGTAATGGAGATAGACGCCAGCATAGTCTGGTTGACCAAGAGGAAAAACGCCTGGTTGGGATGCAGCTGGAGGCGGCGCCTGCACGTGAAGTCGTTTAAGGCTGATGCTCGACGAGGCACACTCGAAAACGGACAAAAAGAGGTACCTTATGATGCTCACAAGCTCTCCAACGGTGACATGCTCCGGGATGAGGAACTTGATCTTGTCAAGTAGGGGCAACTGCTTCTCGCTCGCGTAGCGCTCGATGACCACGGGGATCTTGTTCGGGTGGAGCTCGCGGATCTGCTCCACATCCTTCACTCGGACAGCTGAAAACGCACAAACGTTAGAACTGTGCTGGCGGAATCGACGACTACCTCAGCTACACTGGTACCGGACGAGTCATGGTGTTAGGACGACATGCCGCGCACGCCCTACGCGTCCCTACGGTTATCGGGGTCAGCATTTGGCCCCTCGCTCACGCTCGCAGACGAGACCTTGCCCCACTGAGATCAAAGAATCTCAAGCCCTTCAAGACGTTAGTTCTCCTGCCCTCCTCGGGCGTCATGCACCTCTCCTGCCCCCTGACCCCCGTCTTTCCCGTCGACCAGGAAGTGAGCCAGCTCTCCCACTAACGTCCTCGAGAGATCGAGGTGCGACTCACCAAAGGGCCGGCGCTCCTTGAAGGGCTTCTGCATCTTGTCCTTCTCGGACGTGGAATGGGGGCACGCGTAATCGTCGTTTTGTCAATCGTCGCAAACGTTCTTCACGATTGTGTTGCCGAGCGCGTCGATTTCGTCCGTCTCCTTTTCTGCGATGTTTCTGCTTTTCTTTCTTCTTTGCTCTCCTGCAGACAGAAGCGCAGCGTGCGCGCGTGCACCAGGGACGGTCAAATGCGTAGTAACAGCACTCACTCATAGGGGGTGGGCTGGGGTAGTTCGGGGGGGTATTTTGAAAGGGGTGCAGCTTATTTCGGAGTTGGAGTCCTTTTCGGAGTTAGAAGCCTTTTGAGGACACCAGCACAAAGTTGCTCTCAGTGCTCTTCACGACTTTAGGGTACAGGTTTGAGCACTACGGTGGACTCGGCTCACTGGAGCCACTTTGGATGACTGTCGCCAAAAGGTTGCTACGACCTTAATGTCCAACTGTTAAAGCCTGATGCTCAGTTGAAGACCTCAATATTTTCTTTCTTTTAAGGATGATTCGACGAACAATTTGAATGTGCTTAACAATTCTAAAGAGCAGTTAAGGCACTCTTGGGAAATGAATTCAGACCTCACAACTTCCAAGATAAATGTAGATAACTTTGGGTGACTCATGGGATGGCTGTGACTATCGCAGTTCCAACGTCAGTATATCCCACTGTAGTAGAATTAGTGCTGTGCTGTAAACAGTCACTCATAAATCATAAATCAGACATTGGTCTTCATTTTGTCCCAGTCCAAACAACCTGCTTTCAGCCACGAAAAGATCATGCTGGACTATTCAAAGCAACGCTGAGTTTCAGACTTGGATCAATGTTGGCTTTATAGTTTACCGGCACCATTGGCCGAATTAAAGTCTAAATCACTCCCTGCTGCTGAAAAAAGTGTTTGGGTCTTTGCTCTCTAGGCAACTACACCAGTCAGTCATGTATCATAGCAGTTACTAGAACACCTGAACTTTCCATGCTGCTGTTCATATGACTCTGTCTCAGACATCAGTCACTTGCACTTTGAAAAATCCAACACTTTTCTTTGGCAACAGCTGCAGTTATGAAGTCTGGACAAACCTGCACTGTTTTTCTGTTTACAAGCACGTTTGGTTCATCATCATCATATATTCTTCGTATGTTGTGTGACCAGATATTTGTGACAAACACACAGTTGGGCTGTCGGCAAAGACCCCCCTTGAAGAAAGTGAAATACCCTGTTTTCGTGTTTCTGCAATAGACTGCAGGTTACTACGTGCACCCCAGCCTCGGCCGGCCCGTCCGGCCGGACCTCAGGCGGACGAGCCGAGACAGAAGAGCTCTTTAAGTCGGGTCGGTGCGGCGGGCTGTCAAAAAAGTTACCGTGTGCGCCAAAAACAGTTCATGATGTGTCTCGGGGTCAATCCGGGTCCCGGTCCGAGTCAGGCAGTCCGGAATCCAGATTCGGATCCTCCGGAGGCACAACTCCAGTTTGCACTCCTTGTACTAGCTGTAGGGGCTTCTGTCATGATTCAGTCATTGTTGCGTGGTCCGACGCTAAGGGGGCGCTGCCGTCGTTATTGTCGTAAAGACAAGGGGAGCTGCCAGTGGCGTCCTCTAGCGGGCGTCGTGCGTAAGAAATACGTTGCACTTTTGGTGGTTAGTCTCTGCTACGCGAGTGCCAGAGGCAGCCTCAGCAACGTCTGGGTGAACTACCCCACGTCGGACGCCACTTTCAGCATCGACGACAGTCATCGGACCGTTCCCCCTGACCGCCACGAGGAGCAGCTCGTCCTTGACGGGCTCCTCGTGACTGACTTTGCAGTGCTCGAGCATCGAGCTCATCCAAAGTGGCATCATCCGAACGGTCCGGATATGGCTTAATGGCTTCTGCCCACGTGCTGCAATCGCGTCTGTAGCTGCTGCCTGCATCGGCCTCATCGGCATTCATGATCGCCGATCCGCGTACAAGTACATGAACATGATTGAAACAGGTCTGGAGAACGCGTCGATCACCTTCAAATTCATCTAGGGCCGCATCCAAGAAAAAAGAGTCGGTCTTGTTTATGAAAGGTCTTCAGAAAAAGAAATGAGTACGAATCGATCAGACACATTGATCCGGAGGGTCCAGACCTCGCCGAGGTCTCCCGGGGATGAGGAAGCAGATACTAATGTAATATTTAAAGCCCTTCCTCATCATAAGTTGTCACTTTTCAGCTAATCGCGCACGCACCCGCTCCGACATCAGCGAGGGCGCGGACGAGCAGCGAGTACGTCGTCGTCGTCGCCGCCGCCGTCATCGCCGTCGTCCTCGGCGCAGTCCCACATCGAAGTAGAAGGGCTGCTGGGCTATTTTTTGCACACACTGTAGACAGACGTAGCACAGAGAGAAAACAATTTTCCCGCGGTCCTGCCAACCCTGCTCACTTTGCCCCTCTTGCTGCTGCTGCAGACGGGCAAAAAAAAAGAGGCGACGACGCGCGAGCAGCCGTCCGTCCCGGCGAGGGCGAGGGCGCAGAAGAGGGCGAGGGTGAGGGAAAGAGACGAGAGAGAGAAGAGAGAGGGAGAGAGAGAAGGAGGAGAGGGCGAGGGTGAGGGCGAAGGCGAAGGAGAGGCCGAGGGAGAGCGTGTAACAGTCGCCTGTTTTTCAGGTGTCGCACGCGCTCGTATGGACGAGAGTAAGAAAACTTCGCCGCTCCCTCGTTGGCACTCGTATTTCTCTCTCTCTCCCTCGGTCTGGGCTGGCGCGCGCGCCAGCTCGTTCAAGGGGACCAAAGAAGCGATGAAAGGAAGGAGGAATTCAGGGCGGGCGAAGTGGACGACGAGCAGAGGATGTAGAACTGCGCCTTGATGTCCCACAGCCGCCCAGTCTATCTAAAGGTCGCGCCTCGTCTCACTGGCATCAGTGGCCAAACATGGCCCCAGAGACGCGGCTTTGTTTTGCAGCCTTGGCGCAACAGTACGACGCGTCGCACTCGTGATGCACGGCGCACAATGTCTAGTTGGCGGCAAGGTTGGTGCGCCCCCTGATTCGGTTTAATATTGTTGGTGATCGTTCGGTTTTCCTCCCTCTTTCTCTCCTTCTTGCATCTGGCCCTTTTCCCGTCAAACGGCCGCCGCGCGGCGCGCGCCGAGTGCGCCGAGTACGCCGAGCGCGCCGAGCGCGCCGAGCGCGCAGCGCGCCGAGGGAGGAGAGGGCGTGCGCGCACGCGCGCGTGCACGCCTGCTGCTGTCGTGCGCCCGGGCTGTTCGGCTGCCGCGGCTGTCTCGGCGATGGCGGCGGCCCCGGCAGCCGCGGCAGCCGCGGCAGCCGCGGCAGCCGCCGCGGCTGGTAGCGACGGCGGCGGGAAGGAAGAGAGAGGAGAAGGAAAAGAGATCTCTTCTGCTTCTTCTCTAGTTATGTACTGCAGGTCCATCAGTGTGGCCCCGGCGCAGCGGAGCCGACCGGAGAGAAGGGAGAGAGCGGCAGAGTGAACGAGAGCACGACGAAGAAGGAGAAGCGACCCTGTCAGAGCGAAAACAAGGTCCCGGACTCGGAAGACTCCGGTGCTATCTGCTCCGTCCTTCTCGCCGCTTCCATCCGGACGACGACTAAAACCACACGACCGCGGACGACGAGGAGAGGACGGTGGCGTGGACGACTGCGATTTCGGCTGCGGTGACGTCTTCGGAGACGACGCGCTTATTGGGAAGGAGGGACGACAAGGTGGCCCCTGCGACTTGAAACACGCAGCCGCCGCCTTCGTCGTCGTCGCCGCCGCCGCCGACGCGATCGGGGCGGCTTCCGAGAAGTCCGCGGCGGCTGAGGATCTGAAACATTGGGTCCTTCCCCATCCTCCCTGCCCCTCTCAAGGAGACCGCGGCCGGCACCGGGTCCTCGGTTGTTGAGGGACGGACTTCCGAGAAGTCGCGTGCCCAGACGTCGCGCGCGTCCAACGAATATCCGCCAACTTCGCCAAGAACACGGAGGAGACGGCTCGAGTGTTAGTGTCAGTGCTCGCCTGCTCGTCTTTTTGCAGTGAGTTCCTCCCGAGTGAATAAGTGCGAGAAAGAAAGAAGGAAGGAAAAGTGACGGATTGAAGACAATCTCGTCGTCATCATTGTCGGACGTCACGTCCTCGTCGTTTTCGGATGCTGCCGGTAAGTCAGAAGTCTCCGATCTTCTTGGCCTTCTTCTACCTACGTACTCGCAATGATAGTTATACCTACCTGTGGGACCGGCGAAATGGTCCGAGGGAGAGAAAGAGGCCGCCGCTGCAGCCGCTAAGAACTGTGGCGGCGGCGGCGATTTGGGCAGTGTCGCGATGCCAGAGACGAGGGGGTAGCAGAAATAGGGGAGAACAGGAGAGGTGGCCGACTAAATGAGCAGCAGCAGCAGCAAGGGCAGGAGCAGCGGCTCCAGCCGTTCCAGCGGCTCCAGCAGCACCAGCAGCACCAGCAGCACCAGCAGCACCAGCAGCACCAGCCCCATCTCTCCAGCTCATTGGGGGAGTCGCGGTATAATGTGAGGAGAGAGAGGGGATCCCATTTATGATTTACCTATCCTGAGTCCAACCTGGACATTTCGCTGCAGATTTGCAAGCCATCTCTGGCACTTTTTGGCAAAGAGATTTGGCAGGAGGAACTCATCCCTCATTTGCAACTGACAACAGGAGTAGGAGTACTTTTAGCGGCTGCTATTACTGGAGGGTCTAAATTCCATAGAGATCCTTTTTTCTGTTTTTTTGCCCCCAGCACCCTCGCTCCCCCTCCCCCCCCCCCCAAATTCCTCTTCCATTTCTCCAACTCGGTCGCTCACATAACTCTCCTCATCTTCCTCTTGCTCATCATCATTATCAACATGTTCTCTTGTCCGGCAGCAGCGTTATGCGTCCGTCCTGAGTGTCCACTGTTGTGTGCCATTATCCGCGTTCGCTCGTTTTTCGACTGCTTCTTCTTCTTTCCCTCCAACACCAGTACCTCTTCTCCCCCCTCCCCCCCCCTTCCTCTAGTAGCAACAACAGCAGCAGCGTCGGCGCCGTCGGGAGCAGCAGCTTCGGCGTCGGCGCCGTTATTGGCGACTTCGTTCACAGATTGGTGAAGAAGGCAAGGTGAGCTTACTCAACAAGCAGCAGGAGGAGCTGCTGCTGGTGCTGGTGCTGCTGCTGCCCATCCAGTATCTTCCAGCGACAACTCCAGCACAGGCAACAGCAGCGGCAGCGAGAGCAACAGCAGCAGTAGTACTACACACGGTTCAACGATCTCTCTCTTTCTTGACTTGTTCAATGCTGCATAACTTCTTTTGCTGCCTCAGCAGCTCCAATGTAGTGCTCTTCTTTTCTTCTTTCTCATTGGGGCGACCGAATGAGTGTGAGACTGGTGGCAGAACTACCACCACTATTAGGTTCGAGCGGTCGGTCGCTTAAGTCGTTGTCGTGGCCAATGTTTTTGATGATACCAGTCTTCTTGGTCCTCTCGTACTTTTCTCCTTTTTTACGCCATCCAGAGAGCTTAAGCAAATGTCCAATGATCAGATGGTGTCCAAATGAAACCCGTCCGGCATCCACACCAGTGGTCGCTACTGGCCCACGTTGAGATCTTCGTCTTGGTCTTCTGCCCGAAGAAGAAGTTGCTCGTCATCGATGCTCGACGGAAACTCGTCCGTCAGCCACCGTTGTCGTTTCTGTCGCCCATGCATGAAGAAGCAGCAGAAGTGTGTGGCGAACTAGCTCTTTCAGCATAACATTAGTGCACTGTCAGTGCCTCTTTTTCACCTGGCAACTCTTCATGGTGATCGTCCACCCCTTCTTTCAGAGATTGATAATCCATATCTGCGCTTTTCCACGACTCAATCTGTACAATATGTTCGCTGTATGACGAGTGACAGCGTGATGAAGATGCTGCTGACCGCCTCCTCCTTGCGCTACGTGCAAAACAAGTTCTCGGCGAGAAAAGACAAATCTGCAGTAGTCGTCGTTCGTAGCGTGTGCCGAGAGTTGATAAATGGCGCGCTTGCTGACAGCAGTGTCAATATGGGGCTTGTAGCAGGCTCAGATTGGCGACAGAGGATGGATAATTGATGCGGCCAAGGCAAAGGGGGGGGGAGCTGCAGCAAATGCTGCTGCAAAATGTGCAAGGTCATGAGGAAGACCTTGAATGCATTGTTTTGGAGCAATACACGTTCGCTTGTTCCCTTGGAGGGAATCATCTCGTCCGCTCAGCGTCATCTTGGAACGTTCGAGAGCTTCTTCTTTAAGTCAAGTCTGTCCGTAGAGGTTGCATCTTCGTCCTGTCCCAAGGCTTCATCCTTGCACTTTCTCTCTGCAGTGCATGATGGACACGCGTTGCCATCCGGTGCAACTGTTGTTGCTGCCGCCGCCACAGAGGCAGTTGCAGATGCAGCAAACATTTCCTTCACAGCTAATCCAGTAAGCTAATTTAGTCATGAGCGGATTGCATGATCTTGGCTAACATTGAACCCGCTTAAGCTCAGCTCGGCCAGTATGGCTTGGCTTGGCTTGGCTTGGCCTGGCCTGGCCTGGCCTGGCCGCGGCAGAGGCAGGTATGTCGTGTGCGCAACAAAACGCTCTCGTCGTCCAATTGTGTCCAAGTGAGTGAACCATTGTTCAATAGTTTTTTGCTGTAAATAGATAGTAATCCCGCAGAAGTGCACAAAGAGCAAAAATCGATGGGTCTACTAAGTTACCACAAAAAACCGCCGGCAACACATGAATGAGCATCGATTTCCTAGTTATATGCATAGTGACACCCGCCACAAGTATTAATCTTGACAATATCAAGGTGTGCCGGGCGCATTAACCTCATTTCCTAACATCAGCCCTCAAGCCTTGCTAATACTGAAGCGACTATGCTGAAATGACAAGTCTCAAAACTTCAGGCATCTTTTTTTTCCTTCTCCTTGAGCGTAGGCAGTGCATGGAACTCGCTGCGGCCAATGCATTCCCTCCTCACAAGGTTAACAGCACGTTGTACTTTTAAAGCGAAGGTTCCTTCGAGCATGTGTGAGTGCATAGAGAGAGCGAGAACCCACATAAACAAGGTCAGTGTTGTCTTTTCTCTCTCTCTCTCTCTCTCTGTCCGTTGTTCGTCCTGCTTCTTCCCCACCCTGTTTTCAGCAGCCTCGGGATGGATGCAGAGCTGCTACTGCTTCTGCCCCCTCTAACAACTCCGCTCTGCTCCCCTTCTCTTACCTCTGCGACTACCCCACGCCAACTGATTCTCTGTCCTTCTGTCCAAAAGTGTCCGCTCCTTCTCCTCTCAGGTGGGTGCGCAAATACTACGTAGTTCACCTTCGGAGCGGCTTCCATTTTTTTTTCTTTTTTCCCTCTCAGAGTCCTCTTAACGAAAAAGAGAAGCGCCGCTACCTTTTTGTACGCCACTTATCTGCGCATTCTTTGGCAGATGAATTCGTGGACAGATAGATGGAAGCAGGATTCGCTGATCTGTGCATGGGTCTCGTCATAACCGGAGTGGACCAGGTTATGAACGAAGTAACAAACACCTATTTCACAGGGATGTAGAGCATCCCACTGTATCCTAAAGCCGGGGAAGGAGGACGAGGGCAGCGACGAGGGTTGCAGGGGACTCTCCTTTTTTTCGTTTTATTCGACGCGGCAGCTGCGAGCCAAAGATTTTGGGGGTCGAACTATGTGTCGTCGTCGTCGTCGTCGTCGTCGCCGTCGTCGCCGTCGTCGCCGTCGTCGCCGTCGTCGTCGTCGTCGACGACGACGACGACGACGACG
>JAAUXU010098329.1_pt1 | contig 29520 bp, 22 predicted proteins | sample 7278151 | NCBI WGS metagenome assembly JAAUXU01 (sample SAMN14350113, study PRJNA611818) | marine sediment metagenome | isolation source: surface marine sediment (1.8m) | place: French Polynesia: Moorea | collected 2018-08
CCAAGATGGTGACAGAGAGTTTGATACTGACAAAGGATACGGCGAACATGATGTGAAGAGAAATCCAAGGGCTGGAAAAGGCCCAGATAATCTTTACCAAGATGGTGACAGAGAGTTTGACACTGACAAAGGATACAGAGAACATGATGTGAAGAGAAATCCAAGGGCTGGAAAAGGCCCAGATAATCTGTACCAGGATGGAGAACGAGAATTTGACACAGACAAAGGTTACTATCGCCATGATGTTAGGAAGACTGAAAGAGCAAGAAGAGGACCTGATAACCTGCAACCCCTTGATGGTTTTTTGGACGAGGATACAGAATCACGGAAGCAATATGGATATAAGCAAGGGGAAAGGTCTCGTGCAGTTAGGCGAGGATCAACATTGGCCCCTGATGGTGAACGAGAGTTTGACACTGACAAAGGTTTCAGAAGTCACAGTGTCGGTCGCAGGCCCAGGGCTCAAAAACGGGGTGACAACCTCAGACCCCAGAGTGGTAACATCGAAGACATTACTGAATATGAGGACAGCTTCTTTGAGAAGGAGAAGTCCAAAGCAAGGAGCATCAGAAGAGGCTCCTACTTAGCCCAAGCGGGAGACATGGAATTTGAGTCACACCACAAATCTGCCTTCCGCCATCACGAGGCATCGAAACCTGACAAACGTGGACACGGAGGGGACAACCTCAGTCTGCCTGGAGGGATCATTGACGGGGACACCGAACACAAGAAGTATCAGACGCATGAGAAGACAACAAAGGAGAGAGGCCGCAAGAAAAATGACAATCTTGAAGTAATGCGAGGGGATAGAATTGATTCAGCCACGGAGAACAAAGAACAGTTCTACTCCAAAGACGGCCAGCACAAGAAGCCTGGACAGATTAGGCATGCGGACAACCTGTCTCAGTCAGGAAACTTTGACTGGCAGACTATGAAGAATAGTGAGTACAGAAAGCAAGCATGGCAAAAACGTGAGAGGCCCAAGGCCATCGACAACCTCACGCATCAACATGGACAAATGGAAGACAGGACGGAGATGAAAGACAATTTTGACTATAAGGACACGAAGCCGATCAAGAAGGTGCGAGGTCAGTACCAGCATCTACAACCCGAAGGAGGTGGAGGAGTCCAGGGTGAGTCCGAGGCCAAAGCAAAGTTCAAGGCAGCTCCAGCCTATGGTCGGCGATCTGGCGGACGGAGACCAGAAGAGATGCTGAAACTGCAGGAGGGACGCCTTGAGGGAGACACTGAGACCAAGTCCAAGTTCAAGCATGTGCCCACTCACGGTCGGAGGTCGGGTGGCGGCGGCGGGCGAAAGTCCGACAACCTCAAGCCTCAAGAGGGACGCCTTGAAGGCAATACAGAGACCAGGTCTGTGCTCGCAGAGTGACGTGAACGTGTATGCCAAAAATGCTCACATCAGTCATTAACGGCAGAAAGAGAGCCTACGCATAAGGCATTTATCAGGCACGGAGCTTATACAGTATGCTTCGAAAGTCAGGAATCGAATGGTACCAAAGTCAGCTCTGTAAGTGCTCTGATGAGCTGACGAAAACTAGTTCAGGACTTTCGAAACATACTGAATGTTAAAAAGACCATGCAAACTTATACAGATGTGCTCTTGGTTCCTAGGTCGAGTTACCGAGACAGGCGAGGTCGTAGGGCCACCATAGCCAAGTTGGAAGGCAATCTCAAACCAAACTCCCGGAGAGGCTCCGAAGATGTTATGAGGAGGAGGAACTCCTTTGACTACCGAGAAGGTTTCTCCTCTGAGAAACCGAGAAAGGTTTGTAGTGTGACATAGCGCTCAGACGAAGCAGATCGGATCCCTCTTTGCTTCTGTAGCATCTCCTACGAGCAAGCTAGTTGACAATTCTCTCTGTCATTTCCAAGCGTAGTATTGAACGTAGGTTGTAGATACAGAAATGCAGTTACAATAAGAGCGTGTGTACTTGCTCCGTCAGATTCGCATTGGGACCAGCATCATGGCTCCGGGTGGCGTTGAGGGCAACACCGAATACCAGGGAGAGTACGAGAAGAAGAAGGGCGAGAGGGCGGACTACATCAATGACAATGACTTCCTCACTCCTTATGGAGACTTGGCCGGGAAGGCTAGGAAACCCGGGCATCCCCTGGAGGTTAAGTGACGCATCTCGCAGTCCTGAGATAGTGACTGACCTGTTTTTTGTATCCATGGCATCTGTGCTGATAGCTGTGCATCTGCATGATCATTGGTCGAAAGAATCAAACACTCTAATGTTGGCTTCTTCACATGCCACCTCTTTTTGCTGGATCCTTACACGTACCTAACGTTATGTGTGCCAATGACAAGCTGTTGTCTGTTGTCAGAATCCCCCTATTTGAATACCAAACGATCTTCTGTTCGTATCGTTCATGGATTCAGGAGAGGATTGTAGTTGCCTGGCACAACATCCGTGAGGAGCTAGGGTAGGAATGATAGTTGAACGGACATCCGAAGATTTTGATGTAAGAAAGTAAATATATGTGGAATCATTGAGAACAGTTCTGCTTTTTCGTGAATACATACTGTTTATTTGGGTGGCGGTAGAGATATCCTTGACTTGAGGTCTTGTACGGATCCAGTTAGGACACTGGGTGCGATAGCTGGTACCAGAAGAAGGGACCAGTGGCACGTTGTCCAACTGAGGCTTGGCGACATCTGTTCGTATACTCTTGGAGGCCGAGGACTTCCTGTGGTTGACCATGACAAGGTTGATGTTTGTGCTCCTGCAGAACCTGTTACAATGAGGACAGCGACAGTCTCAGTGCATAGTTCATCTTCAAGGACATAAGGGCATGGCCGCTGCCACCAATCGTGCCCTTTACAATGTCTCCGATGCATGCGGAGAGAAGTCTAGCAACGTTGAAGTGCTCGCCAAATGCAACTACACTGGATGCGTTGCAGGAACGATTCCTTATGAAGGATGAGTACGTAATCATACATTGCTTTAAGTCGATATGTGCAGCACACAACCATGTGCGTCTCTGCTGTTTGAGCCGAACAAACCCACAATTTATGCTACGTCTGATTTCTTATATTGGCATAGAACATACTTAGTGCGTGTCATAGTACTTTGTTATCGGTTGTAGATGAGTTAGACTAAAATGAGGTTGGGTGATGCAACATCATGATCGTGTCCCTGTGCCCTACTGTGGTAGTCAATTTTACAGAAGGCTAGTTCAAAAATGTCAATTTTAGTATTTCAGTGTGGAGTCTGCAAGTCTCACTTGTATTTTTTTTTTTAAAAAAAAAGATTGTTTTGCTTTGTGCACTTTTCACTCAAAGTGACATAATATACTGTACGTAGGAAGTGTAGTGAACACATTTTTTAAGCCATAACTTTTGACTGCATTGAGCAACAACAATGATTTGCCTCTCTACGAAAAGTTGAGCAGCTCCTCCAAAACCACAATCTCAAGTACCTTTGCTGCTAGGATCACTCATTTTTCCACAATACGGGATCAAAGTTTGGCTTGAAAATGAATCAAGGCGGAGCTCGTTCGTAAGTGCATCAAATGGAATACGACTTACTTCAATGGAAGGGAAATATTGTCCGGCACAACATCGATGACAAAGTTCTGTTCATGACAGTGAAGCCAGAGGCAAAAAATAGAAATCAACATTTGTTGAATCGCTACTTCAATGAAGTGGAGGACGTCAAAAAGGTGCACGAATATTTTGTTCGTTTCGACTTCCAGGTTTATGTGGCTCTCAAATAGAGGTTGCAGTCCCAAAGTAAATTATTTGCTCCGACATTTCAAATTGTCTTTTAAATAAGAGACCACTTTAAGTGACTCACTTTAGAAAGTTTGATATATCTACCCTCAGTTCATGTCGCCTTTCAATCATTCTATTGTATTTTGCGTTATCTGACTATAAAACAATCGGTTACATAGGTCCCAATTCAGCTTCAGGCGGTGCTTTTAAAACTGCTTTGAACTGTGGAATTATTAACATAAAAGGGCTATGGTAGGGAAGTGAAACTTCCTACTAACTGTTAGTTCCGTTCCCACTAGTTCTAGTATCTCATGCACATGCAGTTATTGTACAGCACTTGCATTCTGACCAATGACCATACGGTGAGATAAGAATTTTAGATGAATTTCTTCTCCACCACCTGCGCCACTGCACTGACCACTCAGACTTCAGCTCCGAGGATATCGTGAGAGTGAAGTGCCGAAGGGCCTAAGCAGTCCCAGAATCATCTAAAAGTCCCATCTTTAGTGATCACCCAAGTCATATAAGGAATTCTGTGCACTTTCTTCAACATCAATTTCCAATGCTTTTGTGTCTGAAGGGCAGAGGCAGCTGTGCGATAATCGTCCAATTATTGAAATGTGATAGTCCCGTTATTATCGGCCATTCCAGGGATCCCAGACTTTGCCATTCATTGCCAGACAGCCATTCAAGCTTTTATAGTAATTGGTTCTCGTTATGAAGCCTCGTTACAACACATTCGTACGGTGACATATTGACACGAGTTCATGAGTGCGCGTGCGCATTTTCTATCCTTTGGAGTATCGATGGATACTTTTAGTTTTTGTCCTGTGCGAGTCGATGGAGAGCACGAGACGACTGCGTCCGACTGCTCTTGGACCAGCGACGACGGACAAGACACAACAACAAAGTGTTAAAAACCTATTGCGACTACAGACTACTGACGTTCTCTTTAGTTAAGCCTCCTTAAGCCGGTCGAAACATAAGATTGCGAGTGATTCTGGCGGATTGTTCAAATTGTTGCTCTGTCTTCCTTCCCGACGCTTTTAAGCGCTCTCTCGATCCCAGAAGAAAGCTCAGTCGAGCTAGACTCTTTGGTGTGAAAACTGCGGCGGCCATCCGGATCCACCCCACGTACCGGGATAACAAGGCGAGTGTTGAGACACCAAAATGAAAATTGTTTAACCGAGCAGCTTTCGCCGACTCATTCGTCAACTCTCCTCACAAGTACGTGCACAAGTAGTGGATGAGCCCGTCGCGAGGCTTGTCCCGCATCGACTTGTGCGGGAGGAAGACGCAGGGGTCATCGTAAAAATGAAATTGTACTTCAGCCACGCACCAATTCGCTTTGTGTACATGAGTGAGACAGTAGTTGGGGATCTTTCCTGCCCGTGTGGGCTAACCTGATCGAGGGGTGTTGCGAGCTGAGAAATCTCTGAGCCCGAGCCAGGACACCATGATTGAGCCAAACTCTTCTCGAGCCAAGGGTGAACGAGCTGACGCGAGCCAAGACCTATTTTTGTTCCCCCATCGCTGTAGTCAGAATGACATTTCTCGTAGTTTTAAATGTACGCCAGAGAGATCTTCACAACTACAGAGCATTTTATGCCACAGCTAATGATAGTGATATTGGCTCATGGGAGAAGGACGAGCCGAGTCCAGTCATGGAAAAAACAAGTCCAGCTGGCTCGAGCTTTGATCTTCTGAGCCAGGAGCCACTACAAGTCTCAAATAGGGTCGGCTCGGTCAGCTTTTCGAGCCACGAGCCAACTTGGCACTCCTTTATCTGATCGCCGATACCATCCCAACAGCCACAGTTGACGAGTATCGTTGACACATTCATTCTTTATGACCCCAAGTGGACGCTTCTGGCAGAAAAATATGAAATAATTTTCTGCTACTCTGCCATCACTTAAAGAACACTGGACTTTTCCCGCCTGCTTTAACCTGTGCCCAGCTCGAACGCGTGAAGGTAGGAGGGAATGTCACCGGACTACACATGTTTCACCACCTTTTGTAGATTTATGGAGACTTCTGCTCTCCTCTTCATTAGTCTAAAGAGTTAGCTTATCATTGACTTCATATTTCCTCGCCACTTGACAACAGAGGTCATGCGAAGGCGCTGGAAAAAAACAAGAGCTTTGTCGACCATGAACAAAAGATACTTTCAAAGCATTTTTCAGTAAAGTTACTGTCCTTCGTGCACTTCAGCAGGCAGTATCCATACAAGATGGACAAAAAGAACTCGAGCTGCAAAAGAAAGTGTGTAGTTTCCTTCCTTATGGAATTGCTGACTTTCACCTGAAGAAGGCGGTGAATGAAAAAAGCTTATCGACTGTGAAAGATCAATGATAGACAATTCTACTAAAAACTTCAGGTGCATTTGCAGAAATGCCAAAGTCTCGTATGCCGGAGACAGCGCCCAGGAGCTCAACCCCCCCCTCCCGGGTAGAAAAGTGTCTTTCCGCCAACACAACAGTTCTGTCCGTCGCGTCTCCCGCCAAGACTCTCCCGTTTCGCATGAGTAGTGACAGGAGTAGGGAGAGAAGAAAGAGTTGCCGGGCGTCGGCGGCGGAGGCGTCGGCGGCGACGGTGGCGTAGGACGAGCACCAGGAGACTTCCCTAAAACTTGTCACTTTTGCTTTGCTCTGTCATGCATGCGTATGTGGCAGCACTTGCAGCGCAAGTGTACGACGGCACGTTCGCCGACGTGCAACTTTGTCCGGGGGGAGGAGGAGGCTCTGCGCGTGCACTTCGGTACCCACGTGTTGTCCTACTGCATAATGGCGACCTCCTCGGCTTGGCACTTTGCACGTCGTTCTCAAGTGGCTGCCTTAATCGCCATCGAGAATGGCGGAATCTTCGCTTCAAACGACCTCGGCAAGAATCTGCTGAGAAATTCAATTAAACCTTTTTAACTACCAGATAAAGCCTACGACGAGATGAAGGTGGATAAGATGGGGGCAACATTACCCCCTTCTTCCCCCCCCCAAAAAAAAACTTTTTCCATTGGACAGCTTTCTTTTCTCAGCCGTCTTAAATGAGGCGATGGACGCGTGCGCAAGACCTCAGATATTTGCGACCGCGAAAAATTCCGGCAATTCTGCGAACTGTGTAAACGCCCGGGCCTGGAGAAACCGATAGAGAAATGTCTCCTACGTCGTGTCACCGAAGCCGAAGCGTAACTAATAAGCAGACTTGAACGAGAGAAGCAACGCAAAGACGTGCAACTTCAAGTAATTTCGTGAGTGAAGGTCGGAGTAGCGACATCAGCACAGTCTGCACTGTGACACATGCGTCAGCCGCAAACATTTGGGGCCACCCATATTTTTTCCACTTTAAACTGTGGACAATACGTGGGGCTGGGTACAAAACTCGGCTGGGCTTTTTTTGTGGCACACCCGGTAGAAGCGGGGAAGAATTATTCCCTTATAAATGCGACCTTTTTACGTACAACTTGTCTGTTCAGAACAAAGAACTTTTTCTTCACGAAAAAGTTTCGAGCACTTTTGGGCTCTACCAAGCGCTGAATGAGCACGAATTCATCACAGCATTTATTAATGCTTCCTTTCTTCTCTCTCTGTGTGTGTGCCTCTCGTGTAGGATGGCGTATTCGTGGGACAACCGCGTCAAGTTCCTGGTCCGCTTCATGTACGACATCGACAACAACGGCTTCTTGGATAAGAACGACTTTGAATGTCTGGCAGTAAGGAATACGGTCATCGAGACCAAGGGCCTCTGGGACGAGCAGAGGTTCGACACGAACAAGAGGGTCATGAGCGATCTGTGGAACCAGATTGCGGAGCTGGCGGACTTCAACAAGGTACGGACTTTTGACAAGGTTTGGGCCTCTTGAACAGCGTGAAGCTGCTCTCACTACCCCAGGTTGCAGTACTATACAATAGTACTATAGAACGCTACAGAACAGTTCATCCCCAGCAAATCTGTAACCCCAAGCCAAGTACAAGTACTACGTACGTGTAGCCTGCGACTGCTGATAAAGTTATCATGACACATCTGCGCTGGTGAACTAATCTGTGAGCAGTGAAAAGTATCACGCTCATCAACAATCTACTATGCATTTCTCAGGATGGCGAAGTGTCTGTGGAGGAGTTTAAACGAGGCATCGAGACCACTTGTAAGGGCAAGTCTTATGAGGACCTGCCTAAGGCCTTTAAGTTCTTCATAGACAGCTCGTTCAGGACCATTGACATCAACGGTAAGGGTCCTTTTCGATGTTTTCATCGGCCTGTGCGACTAACAGATGCTGATCCTCAGGCGACGGAAACGTAGGCATCGACGAGTACCGCTTCGACTGCGTCAACAGGATGGCGTACAAGTCGATCAAGGATCTGGACGACGCCTACGAGAAGCTGTTGAACGTGAGATACGCCATTTGCGAATGTACAGTAGGGCTGTAGCAGCGTCAGTAAGCACTATTGCTGGTGACCTCAACATAGTCTTGCTGTGCACGTTATGTGCTACGTTCGGATGTGGGCATCATAACTTAGAGAAGAGCCATTTTCTTTTCCAGGCTGAAGACAAAAGGAAGGGAGGCATCACCTTGGACAGATACCAGAACTTGTACGCTGAGTTCATTGGGAATCCAGATGAGAACTGCCCCGCTTGCTTCCTTTTCGGACCTCTGGAAAAGTTAGAGTAACTCCAACAGACAAAAGATGGTCAAGATTAACGTTGCCAAAAATATCCACATTTCGAAATATTAGAGTCTCGACTTTAAGATTAGCAAATATTTTGAGCTTCTACTCAAGTTCAAGCTTTTCAATAGACGGGAACAGAAGCAGGTAGACAGCTAAATAACAAACTCTGACAGTTATGGAGTGCTCAAAAAAAATGAAAACCTAAAATTTGCTCATAACTTTGGCTAGGACGTTTAAATTTCATGAAACTTCTTAAATATATATGCCTGGCTGTCTGTTCAAAGGCCACACGAGCCAGTTGTTGTCGACTTGGACACGATGTAATTGACTATGCTTACTACAGATCTACTCCGTAGCTTCAGCTGAACACTCTTTTCACACTTTTTAAGAGATCGGCTCCTAACATTCAGCTCAACCTAATTCTGTTTCCAACCAGTGTTGTGAAATTTCTACCCTAAAAGAGAAACTCAAGATTTTCATATCTAGTTTTAGCGACAAAGCTTGGCCAAAGCCACGAAGTTATTTCGATTTCGACTCAACCGAATGGCAACACTAACTATGATTAAAGCAGCGACGATATTTCCTTGGATTTGACGGTAGCAGGTTTGTCTCCATGAAGGTTAGGGAGCCCCTTGCGTTCACGAAAAAATGCATGAATGCGGTCGATCAGGTTGTGTCTTCCATCGATTGCGTTGTGCTTTTATTAAATGAAAGTGTCTCCCATGAAATATGCGTAAAATACAAGTATGCTTTGTTGCCGCAAGATTCATTCCGCTGGCCACTGTCATCAATCGTGAGGGTCTCAAGCGTGTCTACGTACAGCTGGGGTCAACAAGCTGCGTTCAGTAGGAGAAACACCAAACATTATGCAATGTTATTCAACCCCTTTTCATGGTACCTCACTTATCTTTTTTTTTGCAGCGTAACTGAACATGAATGTGCATTGCAGAGAACAGAGCGGCTTTTTTCCTGATGTGTAGGCAAATTTTTCCCCCTGAGCTGCGTATAAAGCACCTTCTTTTTGCTTTATTTCACTCTGGTTTAGTCATGGGAACATACAAAAAAATTAACATTCAAGTAATTCTATGGGCCTCCTCAAGTATCCTTTTGCCCCAACAGTCCACAGAACTACTATAGCTTATGAACACACACACACACCTATATATATATATATATATCCGTATATATAGGACACTGCTGGGAGGCTCACTGAGACATAAATTAGCATAACGTGTGACTCACATAAACAAGCCTTTCCTAGAGAGAATCAAAAAAGTCATTTGAACTGTTACAGGTTGAGACTAGACTCCCGACCAAGTGCGTCTGCAAAAATGACGTAACAATAGGTGGCGCAACTTTTGGGTTTCAAGGCCCATTAATCCTTGAGAGATAGAGATAAATATAACCCACTCTGCCTCTCCTTGGACTCACCCTGCGAGTCAGTACTCTCTATAGGTAGGTACACGTACCATGATTTAGCCGCTTACGAGCATATTGAGTTAGCAACCATCACTACTATACGTACATCGTACATTTGTACTGATTGCGATTGTTAATGCCTTTCCGAACTCAACCGTAATTGCGGACGACGTTGTTGAAAGTCCTGAGGTCAACAGACTTGCGGGGAACATACATGACCTTGAACGGAGACGGCGTGTGCGTGATCTCGTACGTGCCTTCATCTGAGAGGCTGGGCAGGTCGTCCTGCGCGACCAAGTCGAACGTGTGCATGAGCGAGGAGAAGAAGAGGAACAGCTCCTTCTCGGCCAACTTGTCGCCCAGGCACCGGCGCATGCCCACTCCGAATGGCATGAATTCCTCCGGGCGAACGACTTTGGAACTGTCGGCTGAGAGGAATCGCTCCGGGAGGAATTCCTCGGGGTTGGGGAAGACCTTTGGGTCCATATGCACAGACTGTATGTGAGGAATGACGTGGGAGTTCCTAGGTATGGTGTAGTCCTCAAATGAACATTCACTAAAAGGAGAAAAGATAGCAGGTGAGCGCAGGCATTCTTCATGTCGTGCTGCCATTCACTGGGCAGTACTTGAGTAGCACCACTTACATGTGTATGTACATACGTCCGTCATATGGTCGGACATGACATGACATAGAGGCTCTTGACAATGGAGTCAAAGCTGACAGTGAACGTTGACATTTGGCTTGACACCTATTTTAGGTGAGACTTTACAAAATTCGATTGCGTGCGATGACGCATGGGTCCAAGAGGTCCCATTTGACTCTGTCAAGCAAAAGCGTTTTGATGCCCATGAGCCTGGGCTTGGCAAGGCAAGTTTTCCAGGCTTCGCTCCCGTGGCTGGAGTGAATTTCTTACTTTGCTCATACCATATAATGTGTGCACACAGTCTTGTCTTGTATTATTCAAAAGATGGGATCTTGATAAAAGTGCAAGTAAACATTTCCCATTAGAGTCTCTGGATCAGTTGCTAACTTCTAGCAAATCCCACGAGTTGTTGATGCCACAAGCACGTACTTTAAGTCTCTTAAGGTGCTGAAACTGGTCTTACCTATAATTTGAATGAGTGGTTCCTATAGGTACCACGGACGCTTTCCTAAGGACCTCACACATGGTTGCCCAAGTGTAGGGCAAGCGCGTCCTATCAGAAAACTCGGGCAAGTTGTTATCGCCGATGACCGAGTCCAACTCTCTCTGGACCTTGGCTTTCACCTCCGGATAATGTAACATGAAGAAAATGGACCAGAGCAGAGCGGCGCGAATCGTCTCCACGCCAGCAGAGAAGAGATCCAGGATGACTTGTTCCAGCTGGCGGTCGCTGTCAAAGCCTTCCTGGTCTATGGAAGAGATGAGGTAGGCGTCTACGAGATCCCTTGGACGATCTGGATCCAGCGTTGCTTTGTGCTCGTCTACAATCTTCTTGGCGAAGTCCCTCATCTTGCTGTGGTGTTCAACCAGCTGTTGTACCGTGCTCTGTACGCCCGGCAAGTGCTTGAAGGCGGGCACAAAAGTGGCGAGGCCGGTGTTGGAGAAAATCTTGAAGCCCTCGTCAAAGCGCAGCATGAACTGCTTAAAGTCGGCATCGTTGTGGTGGAAGCGAGTGGACATGAGCATTGAACAAATGACGTTTGCGACGCTGGTGTCGATGAGATCAGAAGGATTGAATGCAACGGACGAGTAATCTCGCAGGATGACATTGAACATCTGGGCAATTTCCCACCGGATCCTCGCGTCCACCTTGCTGGTGAGCGCCTTATGCGAATTGCCCGGCCTCAGCCCGATGTGGTTCTTCAGGAGAAAGTTGCGCTGGCTTCTCCATAAGTCGCCCTCAGTGTTAATGATGCCTAGAATTTTAGTCGCATACTTATTAAGGCACTTCTTACACATTTCATAAATGGCCGTACCGTATCCACCCAACAGTTGAAAGATCTCCAACCTGGGCCTGGCGGTGAACTGACCCTTACTGAAGGCTTTTTTGATGAGCTTATAGTCAGAGAGGACCACAACAGTGGCCTGACCCATCATAAATGAGCATATTTTGCCGTAAGCGTTTGTCAGCTTCCAAGTTGCCACCGGAAAAGCATCCTTGATCCAAGGCAAGTAACCAATGACAGGCAGGGAGTTGGGACCCGGAGGCAACGACCTCTTCTTTCCTTTGAGGCAGAAAATGACGGAGAAGACGACCAAAAAAGTCCAGGTAACTCCACTAAGAGAGGCCAGAAGAATCCGGACGGCTGCTGCGACCGATACTGGGAGTCCCACGAGGAGGCCTCGGTCTCGGATACCACGTAAGTAGAAGAGGAGACCTCCAGCGATGGGGCCAAAGATAAAGAGTTCCCGGAGTAGCAGCAGCATCATCGTGCTGCGTCTTTGATCGAATGAGCGTAGCTCGACCTCGGATGGACACATAAATAGTAGCCAAGCACGCACGCCCTCTTCCTTCCGCGGCGATTTGCGCCGCCATTCGCCGTTCGGAAAAAATTGGGTGGGTGGGAAGAGCGCGCTCGCTGGCGTTGTTATTTGGGGTTTAATCGCGGGGTGCATCTGGTCTACATGGACGTGCCGCAAATGAGGAAGTCGCCGCTCTCGTTGTAGTTTCGCCCAGTGTTTTACAAGTCTTACTCACTTAAAACTTAAAGGTGAAAGTTTTTGTCGCGGAGCCATGGAGAAAAGAAGGGGGAAGTAAATAAGACGTCCTTGGGTGTCGATCCATTGCATTAGTGCACAATAAAGCTAACAGGCAAAGTCCTAACGCACCTCCTGTAAGGATCGACGCATAAGCTCACCCCAAACTGGACTATTCCTCTTAGCAGCAGAAAAAATTGGCTCGGCTATTTCTAGTCACACAGGTCATTGCACTCTCCTCTCTGACGACTTTCACTCTCGTTGAGGCTCGCACCCGGTTCAATGAACCCTGCGAGCATCGCTAATAATAAGGCACGATTGGAGGTGCATTCGTTGTTTTTGGTCACATGACCAGTTAGTTGTGTTGGGAGCGTCACACTGGCAGTAACACTACTTACTCACGCATTCAATCAGAGGCCAGGACCTTCAATACGTATATTTATATAACATAATAGTGTGTACAAGACACGCGTCTCAGATGCTCGACCTGAGTCGACTCCAAACCTGGCAGTGAAATAGACTGGTCTTGGCTTCATCCTTCAGATAATCACTTTCCATGGAAGCTTCACTCATGCCTGCAGCGTTTAAGAAGTGAGAAACCCATGACCAACAGCTTTTTGGGCCAAGGTGCCCAATCTTTGGAAAAACGACATCTATGACTGCTGACTTCGTGAAGCACAGCAGTGGCTGTTGTCCTTAATTTTATAGGGAGCTCCATGACACCTCACTTGACTAGACCTAGTTCATCTGTTCACTTCATTCACCTGTATTTCGCATCGTCACGCAGCTCTTTGCCTCATGGTGTCGAAGCCCCAGTCAAGGAACAGTGAAAAGTATTTGTACTCTCACTGCTAACTCATATGGACCTTATAGTCTACCAAGACAGTCAGGTCCATCTGGTACCGAACCAAGGTCAGCCGATGGAGTCTTACTTGTAACCCTCTCCCATAGTGTTGGCGCCAGTCACCGTAGGCGAGGTGGCTAATGGCTTTATGGCTCATTTAGCCTTCTACTGCTTTCTTCTATCTTCAGCTAGCTTGGGTCTACTTCACGAGATCTTGGGGGCGCAAACAGACCATTCTGGTCCAGTTCAGTGAAGTAAGGTGAGGTATATGACTCAGCTGTACCAATGTTTTCATACGACACAAGTCCAACAAAATTTGAGCCATCCCCAGGGCTCTTCGCCTCAGAGTCGTGACCGAGATCTGCCGGGGGGTGGACATCAGCAACAAGTCCATACAATAAAAACACCCACTGCAGGAGGAGTTAAAGAACATGTCTGTGCCAACAGAGTCCACCATTAAAGCTGACAAAGGCTGCGTTGAGAGAAACCCATTGGGGACAACAACATTGACGCGGGCATGGATAAGGTCATGCAGTTCACTGTTGAGCTTGCTATCGAAGAAGATCTGGGAGGTCAAGTCAAGGGCTGGGAGAAGGAAGCTCCTCAGCGCCTGGGCGACGATACTGGCGGGCGTCAGGCGTCACTTGCACGTCATGAAAGACTCGTGGCCTGCCTCAGTCCATTGTTGGACTTCGACACTTGGGCTCTAATCGAGGGACTTACGAGCAAGATTGACCTCAAGTCAACAGCCTCCTTGAAGTTTCCCGTTCTATGGAACGACGAGACTTGACACCAGAGTATGGGCACGAGAGTTTCTTTAGATCTGTCATGGCCGTTGAGAATTGACGTAGCCACAACAGGGAGACTCACCCATTGTCATTGTGGAGCAAATCTTACGCTGCAGTTCTTACTTAGTATTTTTGTTAAGGTGAATATAAAAGTACTTTTCCATGGTTTGATAAAGAAAAAAGGCCTTTTCTCTGTAGCATCAACAAGACGTAATGTTAAATGTTGGGTGAAGTGCTCGCAAATGTGTTCTGTCGATGCTTTTAACCCCCCCCCCTCCCCCTCCCACGCATCCCAGCCAGTCTACTTGAGGATTTTTTTTATCACTTATGGTGAAACCCACGTTGTCAGTGACAATTTTGTTTTAAACATGCCTCTAACGTTGTTAAGATTAATCTTTCTGGCACCAGAAAAAAAGCTACAGTATGGCTTCTGTCGACCGTTTTTAGCTGCATGCTGACTGATGTTTTCAGGGCATCATCTTATGCCTGTTCAAATCATTTCATATCTTTTGTAATTACTTAGGACGTTCTGTCCGCCAGCAGCTGCTTTTGAAAAGTCTTAATGCTGAATTGGTCGACTGATCTCGATCAGGTACGTAAATATCCCGATCTTGTTCCTCAGAACATTGCAAGTGTATGAAAAAGTCACGTGACACAACTGTTTCTATTGTAGTGCCAAGATCCAGTAATGTGTCTGTGGGGAGGAGGGACCAGGAAGATTGGAATTAAAGATCAATTATTAACATGTGCGTTAGCATTTCCAGAGAAGAAGGCACACGTGCTTGCCTGGTTGGATCTTGAGCTGGTAGACGATTTGCACAGCGATGTCTGTACATTAGTAGCACTTAGTAGCAGACGCAGCACGATGTCTGGCAGCCAGACAGATGCATATTCGTACGCGAACATGGAGTGTCAATGACTCGGCCACTGCTGGACGGGGACAAACACCATCTTTTACAAGGGGTTCGAGTCGACAGTTCAGACTGGGGACGTCGTCGTCGTCGTCGTCGTTCAGTGTACACAGTACTGTACAAAGCTACCGCCATTTTTAAAGCGCAGCAGTGACTGCAGAGAAGCAGAATGCGATTGTACAGCTCGCAAACCCTCCCCCTTTGTCCACGTATGGGGACTGCACAAGGGAGAGTCATGTATGAAAGTACAACCAGCACTCGTCTGGGACGGCTTCGGTGACGGTGAACAAGGGTGAGACGAAGCAACCATCCTTTGGGTTGGTTGCGAGGTCAATGACTGTTGCAACGACAACAACCACTGTGAATGCAGTTGCCGAGCGATTTGTCCGGGATAATGACTATAAATCATGCGTCGATCGGGACAAATAAATCTTTAAAATACCTACTCGTAAATTGCGGATAGCGTTCTTCAGTCGAACGAAATAGCAGAGGTCAATGCACTCCCCACACATGCACACGGATTTTTGCCAGGTCGTTTGCACGTTGCATACTTGGACCACGGTTGGCAGTGGGAGCTCCGGAATCATAGGTGATCTCGCCCAAAGGACCTTGAGCATGCCCACTTGCAGTGCCAATTGGGGGTGTTGGAGATGCATCAGGAGGAAGCTGTCGCAGTCCTCCCCCTCCTTGTGACCTGACCTGCATTTTGACTGTTTTCGTTTCCTCATCAGTCCTTGTTGACACTTGGAAAACCAGTTTCCGACGTGACTTTCCAGCTGGAAACTTACTTCAAGTCCTGCTGCCTCCGTGAAAGGTCCTTTTTTTCATCTGGGGCGGACAAAGGTCCTGTCACAGTCATGACCTCGGCAAGGACAAAGTTGAACAGAGGCGAGGGAAATTTGGTACCCATCTGTGTCTTCAATCGATGAGCTGTCAACTCTCGAACAGAAATTCTCATGCCAGCATTTCCTGAAAGTGCATATTTTTTGCATCCGAATTATTCACCTACGATTCCGGGTGTCTACTCATTAACTGTTCCATCCATAAGGATTTCTAAAGCCTCTACATTGCTTACGTGCTTCAAATGGCATTAGAATTGCGTGCCTGCATCGCTATTATCATTCCTTCTGTATACACTACTTATATAACTCTTGCACAGCGATGTCATGTGGCGGCTGAGTAATTGGCTCGCATTGGGCTGAGTAACTGCACAAATGCGTTCGGATTGAATTATCACTTTAAAGGTGGGCTCACGTCTCTTTTGACCCTCTCTCTTCTCTCACTGGGTCATTGACCCTCTCGTCCGCAGATGGCTCGACGAAGGGGGAGAGAGACGATGAAGCAATAATGGGTGAGGAGCTTGATGATTGGGTGCCAAGACCCCCCCCCCCCCCAAAAAAAAAAAAAGTCTGGCTTAAAGACGACATTTTCTTTTTTCGCCGTCACTTCCATCCAACCGCGGTTCACCCGGCCGCTCAGTAAAGTCACCCTGTATCGCTGTCGGCGCCAAGTTTTGGGCGAAACCATGCGAGCGGAAGTGGCATCTCTCAGGAGCCGCTGAGGTGGTAACTGCGCACTTTCTCGAGAAAGTTTTTCATGGGTATCCTCCTCCACCACCCCGCGACGTACGTGCTCGTATAGTACGCATCCATCCAACACGTACGTAGCACAGGAGGTGTTTCTGAGCATGCACGTGTCCGTACGCACGCAGGTGCTGCACGTACTATGACCATGCTCGTACGTTGGGGAAGGAGTGTGTGTGTGTGTGTGTTAGGGGGGGGAGACGTCCCTTGCGTAATGGATGGCATAGAAATTGGAGGGGGTTGAGATAGGTAGGCATTCTCCTCGTGCCAGTAAGATCAGCCAGCCACCCACTCACATGCTGCAGGTTTCAGGCTTCAAGCATCAGCGGACTGCATGCTCCTGGAGACAGATCCAAGCCTTGTACGCTCAGTCATTACGCACCGTTACTTGGTATGTTTCACCATTAGCATTCTCCTTGCAATTTCCGCTCACTCACTCACTTTGCTCCTCTTACGCAACGTTCTCGGCAAAGACGTCGCCAATGAATTATTTATACCAAAATTTATCCTTGACCCGCCTCTGTGCTTCGTTAGAAATTCCGCGTCCGCTCGAACATATTCAGATTGTGAAACCTTTCTTGCCTGTGTCGTCGTCGTCGTCTTCGTGCGTAGGCGTCGAACGCAGGAAGGGCAAAATATCGCACAAAATCGTACATCTCCCCGCTGTCCACCAAGTCGGCCATCGTGTGGTACGCGCTGTTGGCATAGTACGAAGAGGGTGCGCAATGCAGTCGAGGTTCCTCAAAATAACTTTTACTCCATACCTACCTACCTGTACTGTTCGTACGTACTCTCTCTCAAGCGGTCATTGACCCCCGTGGTCGTCGTCGTCGTCGTCGTCGCCGCCGCCGCCGCCGCCGCCGCCGCCGTCGTCGTCGTCGTCCTCTACACTCTCTTTCTTCCGCGCTCCCTGCAAATTAGTGAGAGTTCCGTTGAGTATGACCGATATTTTGAGTGCTGGTAAACTGCAATTCTGCTGTACGATAGTACGACCGAAACTCGTCAGCCCGGACTCTCTCCAGGTGCATTCCTCGCAACTTTTCTTAATCCTCTCCGACCCCACGTCATAACTGATCCAAGCCAGCAGGCAACTTTATTTTTGGGACACACTGTACGCTCAAACGGGCCGACTGGTACTGGTGCACGTGAGCCTGTGACATTCAGAAGTGGTTGGAACGGACTTCCGCGACGGTGCCACAGGTGTGCGTCTCTGGCCGAGTCTGCCTGTACTTCCTTCACTGCATTTGCACACTGCTACTAGAGTACGCATGCGTCCTGTGCATCCTTCACTGCTGGACAACGCACTAAATTTTCTGCTGTAGAAGAAACCTCCGGAGCAAAACTTTTGAAAAAGAAAGTACAGACCTGTATTTAGTAATCTCACATTCGATCACCAGGGGTGGACAATGGTCGTACAGGGGGGAGAAGGCGCATTTACCCTTCTCTGAATCTCTGTCCTACATCAGGCCGCTTTGTTCCGAGTGTGACGGCGCCGCTTTCGTCAGAGTCGCCACAAGAATTTCGTAGCGTGCAAGCGCTCCTTAAGCGCCCGTTCGTGCTCACTTTAGAAAGACCACTTTACGTAATAGGTCAGACATGGTCAGAGGGACAGGGAAGGAATTTCTCTCCTTCCGACAAGAAAAATCCATCCTGTTACTAAGCACCCACGTAATCTGAGCCACCAAGAGTTTAGTGCATAGATGACACAATCTCTCATGAGCGCTCACGCGCTGTCCTTCAGTGCAGCATTACTTGCTTCACACTGTTCGAACGTAACCTATAAGCACTTCCACACATGATGAGTTTCTTGGCCTGACCACTTCTGGGCTGGCGAGTCAAACAATCCAGATTTAACTTTCTCTCGGCCAGAGAAAACGGACTTGTTCGGGGAAAAATGTGGACGATTTGCGTAGCGGAGACGACCGCGATAACGACCGGAGTCCTGCGAGCAAGCGCAAGTTGTTGGGGCGCAACACAGTTTGGAGCCAAGATCTCTCTCCGACCGAGGAAGTGGGATGACTGCAGCTCATGGATCGCGGTCGTGCTGCAGCAACAGCCTTATATTTGGTACAACCGACCATGTTTTAGTTGGTTACGACTGTTTTCTCCAAACTCACATGCCCGCGCTCCTGTCACTTCTGAGGTGAATAACCGATCGTTGGTCTCCCAGTTCATTCACCTGTTGTTTCTTTTTTTTGCTTCTTTGGTTTCCTTTAATCGAGACCACTTTACTGCTCGATCCCTTAACGTGCTCAAGTACCTCAATGGTGGAAGCTTTGCAAAATCAGCTGCAAGACCTCTGAAAAGGGTTTCTCTCGGGAAGTCTGAGGCGCCAGCGCCTCTCTCTAACTCGTCTTACGTGAAAAGCGCAACTGCAATTGTTCCGTTAACCCTTTCTCATGGCAGGAGCAGCAGCTGCCTTTAATCCCCGGCAAAAACACTTGGCCTTGGAGACGCCACTAACGACTTGAACGGCGCCAAAAGGCTGGCAATGGATAGGATTGCAGGAAAAAAAAAGTATGATGCATCAGTATGCGTGAGTATCTACAGCAATGCTGCACAGACGGTTGTGTGCAAAAGTGTGGTCAATTGTTTAAGACAATGCACACAAAGATGTGTGCAGTTGGCGTAACTTTTTTTTGCCACAGAAAATTACAGTGATTATGTCAGTCAAGGAAGGTAGAATATAAAAAAACTTTAACCCTTCCCAATGCAGTCATGTTGACGATTCTTGCATGCCTGAGCGCAGAGATGTCATCAAAGTGCTCTGCTCTGAGGATCATGCTTAAACATTGCTTGACGCTGCCATCTTTTTCTGACTCACACAACTTCCGTACCTGTCACACACTTACCTTCAGGTACGTACTCGTACTGCAGAGTTCGTTTGCGGCGAAGGTTCCGCGAATAACGCACTTGAGACATTCCGCTACAGTAACGCAAGACTCCAGCGCTAGCAGCCTGTTCGAGTCATGTTTCTTTAGGTTTAACACTGAAAATGAGCGGTGTGACAGAGAATGAGTCGATGTATTTAATGATATCTTTACATTCTTCGTCTTTTTCTTCTTAACTTCCGTGCATGATGCGGGAGCATGAGTGACGCAGGTGAGTTTGATCAAGCGTTTACCTGTGCAGGGGGGATTTCAACGCTCGAGAGAAGCTAATCTTGTAACACACTACAAACAGGTTGCTCCTGACTAACTGATAGTTAGGCTGGCCCACGTTAGGAATACGTGTACTATATATAAGTCACAGTCGGATCAGCTCAGCTCGGGCGCAGCGTAGATAGTAATGAGAAGAGAAAGTTCTAACGTCTACGACGTAGAATTTTGGCGCTTTGGTCCATCGGTGACCTTTCTTCCTCCTCTTTCTCCCCTGGTGTATTAATAGAAGTCGCTCATACCGCATGTATCTGATGACAATGGAGGGCACGTTGAGGGGGTTCGTCTCCTAGGCCAGGATCGAGTTGGCGATGAAAATGCAGTTCTTACTGTGGACGCCGATTTTGACGCAGTGCACGCAGATTTTCTTACTGAACTCTCTGGGCCTCGACCGGTAACAAAACGGGGTGAACAAGTTGGACGGGAAGACTTTTTTTTTTATTGGTACGTAGTGTTTTACCTGCAATACAGTACAGCAAGCCTACCTCGGCAATCAGCGAAATGATGAAGGACAGGCAGTAACTCTGGAAACACAGTCCCTCACATAAGTTATCAGAACATGTACTACTTACTACGAATAACTGTAACCATCGAACGGTACTTTCTTGCAGTCTTAAACACTAAGAACTACCATAGCAACTGTCATATCCAAAAAGCTGCTCCTCTGCCACGAAGGTGATGTTACCACGGTTAGGCAAGAAAGAAGTCGTGTCTGCGTAGCTAATGCACAATCAGTAAACTACTCGAAGCAAAATGTGACCAGTAATTCACGGTAGCCGTCTTATGCGTGAGAAAACCTTGGCTCGAGGTAGTCCCAGCGGCTGCCAAACCGACCAGAGCAAGCAATTGATCATAAACCCCTTCTCCTTCCCCCCTTGATCTTACTTTGCTACCACCCAGCAGACAAAGAGACCTTGACTCACACGCAAGGAGGCGAAATATGCTCGTCAAGGCAGCAATTATCTTTTAATACGCTTAGGCTCAAGGCTCTGTGTGCGTGTGTGTATGTGTGTGTGATTACATACATGTAATACTACGTAATTTACATGTGAGTGCCTATGTAGAGAAGGAGAAGTGCACATAGTGCCTCACATGTTCAATGTACCGTGCGAGTCAGAAAAAGCGCAAGGACAATCAGTGGAAGAGATTTTGTCCGAACGGCGATTTGCGCAGTGAATGACCGTTCATAAGCTCCAGCTCTTGCTGGCTTCCTCCCCTCACCCACCATCCCTTACCTCGCCCGTCAGGAGTCAAACAGTACATAAGACATGCGTGTCCTGTACGCATTGGCCAAGTACAGTACGATGATTATGTGCTTGAGGAATGAAAGGACGAGGCTGTATGGTTTGTTGCATGTTTTCTGACTCACACTGTAGTATTAACATTAACGCCACGGCGGCTGAGTGGAACTTGTTGCCTTGAAATCTGAGAAAGAGACGAATGGCCGCGTGCTGCTCGTTGTGTTGCAAGACTAGCAGTTCTGTGGATGTGGGCAGTATCTTTTTTTTTTGTCAGCTATCACAGGTATCATTTCCTTCCACCTTCGATTATTTCTGCTGCGCCACCAAGTGCGCGCACTCCTCGACGGCGCTCGGCCAGTCGCACACGCCCTCGTTCTCGTTAAACACCAGCCCGGTGGGACACGTCTTGTGATGCTGCACCGTGCCCTGGCACACGTAGTACATCTTGCAGTCCTCGCGGTCGCGGTGAAAGCTCACATGGCCTTCGTCCTCTTCACACAGTTGTCGCTCTACCACCTGCTCGTCAGACCCGTCGCCACGAGGAGTCTTGTACGGCCCATCATACACCAACCGCACCGTATACCCTTCTAACTCCTTGTTCATGGCCTTGAGCAGTGGGTACTTGCCGGTGCCGCAGTAGCCACGGAAGTCGTCCAGATCTACTGACCACACCATGATGCCTCCGAATCCCTCGGTCTTGAGCCAGGCCATTTTCGTACGCAATGAGCGCTCGTCGTCGAAGCCCACCCACTGATCCCCTCGGTAGGCGAAAGGCACCTGCTGCTCATTGTCCCACACCAGCGTCGTGTTCTCCTCGTGCAGGAAGTCGCAAATTTCGTAGTACGAGAGAAATCCGGGCTCCCCAGTGTAGCGGCCGGCGTCGCCACCTCCCAGCACCTCTGCGCCGATGTCGAACTTACCTGGGTCAGCCAACACGAAGGACCTGCCATAAACCGGCATGCCAATAATAAGCTTTTCTAGAGGGGCACCGCGACGTGCCCACTCCTTAGCGGCGAAGTCAACCGTCATCCTCTTTTCTTTGGGACCAGCGGAGTTGAGCGGGAACAGAGGAGAGTTGTGCCCGACGACATCCTCCCACTGTCCGTGGAAGTCGTACGTCATCACGTTGATGTAATCTAGGTACTTGGCCAGCTCTGGGACGTCATATCCGGCCTCGATGGCCTCGTAGCTGGCTGGGACTGCAGCCGTCAGCAACAGCTTGGGTTTCTTCGCGCTCTTGTGCTCCCCCTCGAAGGCCAGTCGCAGTTCCTTGATGAGTGACACGAAGGAGGCTTTGTCATCGGGTCCACGAGGATACTCCCAGTCGATGTCCATTCCGTCAAATCCGTGCCTGCGCAGAAACTCAATAGCGTCGTACACGAAGCCATTCATGCGGAAGACGTTTTCAGTCAGCTCGCGGAAGGGCTTGGAGCCAAAAGCCCAGCCACCGACGGCCAGCAAAACTTTGAGCTTAGGATTTTTCTCTTTGTGACGCATGATGCGGTCGTACGTGCCTTCGGTGAAAGCATCTCCCACGTCATTGTCTTCAGATGGATGCAGCTTATGGTCCTTGATGGACGCAAATGCAAACACCAAGTGAGTGCAGAGGGATAAGTCAATGTCCTCAGGTGTGAACTTGCCCATGCCTGGGCGCTTGTAGCTCCAGTTGGTGAAGTAGCAGAAGGTCCTAGGCTCCCTCATATTTTCTGGCAGTCCCTCCTGCTGCTGCTGCTGCAGCAACGCCGGCAACACTCTGGTGGGCTTCTTCTTGGCGGCCTGCAGCAACTCCTTGATACTGATCCTGGTGGCCGGAGGCAACGTGGTTGCTTGGACGACGGGGGGAGAACGAGCAACACTCTCCCAGTCAATGTCTGCAGGCTCGATGCCCGGAGCAACCGTGTCCCTAGTCAAACCAAACAGCTCCTCTCGCATAGCTCCAATCAACGGATATTTTACGCCGCTACCACAAATGGTACCGTTAAAGTCATCCATGTCAGTGCTCCAGACCATTGCGCCGGCGAAGCCATTTGTCTTCACCCATTCCATCTTGTTCCTGATGGATCTCTCATCATCAAAGCCGACCCATTGATCGCCCTTTACTAGGTAGGGGACCTTCATCTCGTTGTCCCAGATGTAGCTGGCGCCTTCTAAGAGCATCTGGCAGACCTCATAATACGCTAAGAATCCTGCCTCCCTTGTATAAGGTCCAGCCTTGCCTCCGTCCCTGGCTGGAGAGTTGACAGTGTATTGGCTCGAGTCGCTGAGAGTGAAGGAACGCCCGTAAGTGGGCATTCCGATGACGAGCTTCTCCTTTGGCGTGCCCAGCTTCACCCACATTTGCGCCGCGAAGCTCACGGATAGTTGTTTGCGCCACTCAGAGTCAGAACTCGGCGCATACAGCGGCGCATTGTGTCCAGTCTGCTTCTCCCACTTGCCATGGAAATCGTAGGCCATGAGGTTGACGAAATCGAGCCACTTGGCCACGGCGGGAACATCGTATCCGCCGCGCACGTTATCTGGACCCACAGGGACAGCAGCGGTGAGGAGGAGGCGTTCGTTGCCTGTCTCCTTACTCTCGAACTCAAAGGCCTCCCTCAGCTCCTTGAGCACAGCCACGAAGTTCTCCTTGTCAGATCGCTTCGGGTACTCCCAGTCCATGTCGAGGCCGTCAAAGTTGTGCTTTCTCAAAAAGGGAATGGCCGAAAAGATGAAAGTCTGCCGGCTAAAGCGGGTCTCCGCCATCTTCTTGAACTTGGACGTGCCGAAGCTCCAGCCGCCGATGGCCAGGAGCACCTTAAGGCGAGGATTTCTGGCCTTGAGTCCCACCACTCGCTGGTAGAGGCCAGCCTTGCCGTTTCCCGCGATGTCGCTCGACTCAAATGAGGTGAGCTTGCCATTCTTTATCCAACCAAATGCAAAAATTATGTGCGTACACAGGAAGGGATCGATGTTCTCTGGCAAAAACTTGCCGATCTTGGGGCGGTACTGAGACCAATTGGTATAATAGCACACGACCTTGTACCCGTCCTCGTTCGGCGACGTAAGCTTAGGAGGTGCCAGCGGACTTCGGTTGGAGGAAGTTCCTCTTGAAGGCACGAACTGAGGCACCGAGATGTCCTCCTTGTCAGTCTCATCGTCTTCGTCGTCCGGTCGGATAAGGCCGAACCCCCCCCTGCTGGGCGTGAACCTAGAACCTCCTCCAAAGTTTCCCTCGCTGAAGGCCTCATCTTGGTCGGCACCCTTGGAGAGCACCGACGGCAGCGGTCGCGGCGTCACGACCACCGGGCGGCGGACGCGCTTTCTCGTACGCAAATTGATCTGCCTCGCCCTACTGCTGACATCCTCGCTGTCATCCTGCTGCTGCGCTCTCGCTCTCGAGGCCAGAAGGCTCTTCAGCCTGGACTCTGGTCGCACGCGCAGTCGAGGCGGCGGCCGCACTTCTTGTTCGGCTTCTTCCTGCGCCGACACCGACAGCGACAGCGCCGACGACAGCGCCACCAGCGTCGTCAGCAGCACGAGGCGCATGGCCACCACTTTCACTCACACTACTGACGGGAGGAGGAGTAGAACTATTTTCTGCGGCCGCCGCCGCCGCCGACACACTTTTCCTTATGCACCTTGAGCGCACGAGCGAACTGGAGGAGAAGCACAAGAAGGATCTTTGGACTTAAGCGTTGAGGGGATGCACGGAGGGCGCGAGCGCGCACCTCAGGTGGATGGAGGAAGGAGGAGGCCAGAGGGAAACCAAGGAAGCAGCAGCTTTTGCTTCCAATGAGGTAGGGACTTTTCTCTCCTCAGCGGTGCACGCTAATGACGATGAGTAGCAAAATTCAGGCTGGCGTGCGCGCAAAAGATCCAGAAGAAAATGCTGGAAGAAAGAGGCCTTTTTTTGTCTTCTCGTTTTTTGTTGCTCCTCGTCAAGTGGTGCACGGAGGAGAAGTTAGGCAAGGTCACTGTGATGACGAAGTCCAAGAAGAATTCCGCGCTCAAGCGCACAAGAGGACCAGCACGATGTATTCCTGAGCGGCGCTGGGATCTCCACCCTCGCCGACTCACTGAACACGTGCGACTGTCGGGTCTGGTCTCTCACCGGCCCTCAGGCGCCGACGCATCATCCAGATCTGGTGCCGATTCTTTTGTCCAATGAAAGAAGCTCCTGTTAAAGAAAGATAGGACACTGCTGTCCTTGAACTTCAGTAGGCACACGCCCATGTGTGTGTGTGGGGGGAGGAGAAGAGTTCTTGGCAACAGCAGCAGCCCCATTAGGGTTTGATCGAGGCCCGCGCGCTAACTTTTGTCGCTTCAGTCGACGAGAATTTATCGACGGACTTGATCACGCGAGTCGCCGTCGCCTGCGGAACTGCATCTGTACTACTGTACAGTCAAGGACGCAGTCGCCCCTCCTATTCACATAAGACAACCAGCAAGTCTTACAGTTTCAGGCGGGTTCCTGGCACTCCGATCCACGAGCAGACGAGGCATGGACGGCGGAAAACACTGTATAACTTTATAACTAGTCATTTCGTCACAGACACTGTTTGATCGGACATCGTCACTTCTATGACAACGATGGGTGCTGCGGGGCCCGCAGTTCTAGGCTTCTTCAATATACCTATAAGACGTACAATACTTGTGCTATGTGCTCCTGTGGTACAGCCGTTACACGCCGTGAGGTCGTGTTAGTTGGGGGAGCACCAGTCGGGATCACACTCCGGGCATGCATCATAATTCTCGTTGCACTCCTGTGCGCTCTTCAAACAGTGCGGGATCGAGCAGTTTCGGGGGAAATAACCGGTGACTGGAAACCCGTCCTCGTCCACACAGTACTGGTAGGTGCTCGTCTCCTGCAACTCGTTGTACGCTCCGGTGACGAGGTCGCAGGAAAGGAAGGTGTCGCCGGCTTTAAAATCTCTCGCGCAACGGCAGTCCATGAACTTACTGTTATCCTAGAAGTGTCATAGCTGTTATTGTGGATCTTGTCCAAGGACAAGGTATCAACATGGTCGGTCACCTTATCCGTCTGATAGTTATCTATCTGGTCGCCGTATTTATCAGTGCAGAAGCACTGCACCGTATCGCAAGAGTAGGGCCCGAAGGAGCCGTCCATGTCGCAGACGTGGTCGTAGATGTCGTTCTGTTCCCAAGAGGTGCCGCGCAGTAACAGCTTCTGGCGCACCTTGGTGCGTCCCACTTTGCGGCTCTCGCAGCGGCGTAAGTACTGTATTCCCATCGTGTCCTCGTCCTGGAAATTTTGACAGTGACTTTTTGACGCGAAATTGTTGCTTAACTTTCGATCAGTGCAGAGAAGTATTTGAGGACTGTTCTGTCTCATAGAGTCCGGAGTCCGGTTGGACTGAACTACAGCGCTAACGATTTTCCACTGGAGACTCTGTGGCTAATGGAATGCAACAAATTCGCGTAAAATTACAAATTGCACGTAGATAGTACACATGACCAAACACCAAGGATGCATGATGGCATGTGTACACATGTACGCATGCATGTACAAAATTGACGCATCTTCGTTACCGTGTAGCATGGCAGAAACTTGTACAGGGTGTCGACGACGACCGAAGACGTGGGTCTTCCAGTCTTCTCGTCCACGCACCAGCACCGCCCGTTGTCGCACTGCAGCATCTCGAAGTCGCCGTTGGTCTGGCAATGCAGCGAGACGTCGTCGCGGCCCCTGCGGAAAGCGGTATCTGGGTAAATTCGATAATTGCTCTGCCATCGTCGCTTTGCTGACAAATGATTCAGTACTGTGCAGAGAGGAAGATCAAGAGGATTAACAAATAATCCCCGTGATTCTATCGGAAATCCATTTGGAGTCTGTGAGACTGCAGATTAATCTACAGGATCTCTGATTGTCATGCGACATCAACTCAGACAGGAATATCGTCTCCAGCGACTGAAACTCCTCCAGATCGGCTTGGTCGATACCAGCTTCGATCATCACTTCTTCCAGGAGTATCGCCTCAGGTGATTCACCTGTGACTCTTGGATTATCTCCTAAATCTTTGGGCTGTGTCGCCAGAGTTGGAAGCAAGTAAGGACAGAATTCAAGAAAGTCTTTGGCTTCCAGTAAACCCAGAAATGAAGGTATTTGGGGTTGGGAATATGAAGCCCAGCATCCTCTGTACAAACCCTAAAGGGGACGCGGCCTGGGCAGACACGCCCATTGTCGTCAAAGTGTCTGAGGACTCCGTTCACTGCCTTGAAGGAGCGACTTGTCGAAAGAAAGTAGAGGACTAATTCAAGATACGCGTAGAACGTAAGACAAGTACACTGAATAAAACATGTTTGAAACCACCCCTAAGGTAAAAGTAAAAGCACGGTACTTACGCCATGTACGCCTGATCGGGATCTATAAGAGATCCAAGACTCTGCTCCAACTCCCAAAACTTTCTGCTGCACCCGCACACCATGGCCTCGGCCTCGTCGTCATTGTTATATTCCACTGCCCCGTAAATGCTGTGACCCTCGGGCGAGAAGCACTGCTTGCGCTCGGCCACATGATTCTCATTTGCCTTGGCCTGCACCGGTGCATACACCCCGGAGGCATCGCACTCGGGGTCCCAGCGCTGGAAAGTGCAGTCCTCCAGGGTCTTGTCGTAACAGTAGTCCTCGTACAAGCAAGTAAAACGAGACACCGTGCTGCCGTAGGCGCACTCGTCGGTGACCGCCAAGAAGCAGGTCTGTGCGCTGCAAGTAAGGCCATGCAGGCAGGCGAACTTCTCCACCAGAGGCACGAACACACCGTTGACGTCGACCAGACTCTCCCCGAGCACCTTTTCATTGTCACTGCAAGCGAGGGGGGCCAATTCAGCTAGTTCTTCCTGTGTCGACATTTCGCACGTGTCGTCTGCAAAGAGAAACCTGTCCAAATGTCGGATTCCTCTAGAAACATGCGCCAGATGCTTCACAAAAGCTTACGCAGTTTCAAGTAGGACACACATGCCGGACAACATCCTCCATAGACCACGTTCTCCTCGTACGAGAAGCCCTGGGGACAATCGAGCGGATCAAGTTCGGGGTAACAGTCGACTAGAGAGCAGTCGTCGATGCAGAAAGGCACGGCGCACGACGACTGGTCGTCGTCGTTACTCTCGGTGCACTCGGGCCAGGAGGTGTCGTTGCCGGTGACGAAGCTGACCTTGCATTGCAGTAAAGTAGAAGCCACGAAGGCCAGGGCCAACACTACCGGCCTCATAGCTGCTGAACGACGCCGAGATGGAGAAAAAACATCACTGTCGATAACGCCATAAGGAAGTCAGATAGCAGCAGCTATTTGCGCAATGACCTGCAGCATCCATTATCAGAGGCATAAAAATGTATGCATACGCGTCGTAATCAGTCTTCTGCACAATTTCGCCGTTCAGACTTGTACGCACTGTATTGGAGGTACATTGTGTGCCAATAAAAAGATCCTTATGTATCGCAGGAGGCGCGTGCGTAGATCTCATCGTGTCTCAATGCGCCAGGTTATAACTGTGATGGTTCTGGCAAACCTTCCTGCTTATTCTGCAGAACAGCATAAGCGAGGTCATATGCGGGGGGGGGGGGGTAAAACGTTATGAATGCGAGGGCAATTTCACCTAGCGAAACACCTTAATTTTCCACTACTTTAACTGACCTTAATTTGCGTCATACAAAAAGTTATGGTGAAACAAAGTTGTGGCAAATTCAGTTCTAAAGAAAAGTTGTTACGGCGCAATTGCCCAAAAGCGCATTTTCGCAATTCTGACCAATTTTGCCTCATTGAAGTCAAAGATCAAGAACGCGTGCAAACATGGTTTCTCTGAAGTTCTGTGGGCATCTTTGTGTCACCCTGAATGAAAACAAGAGCGTCTGAAGCACAATTCACTCCTGTTACGCATTTCGAGTTGGTCACGATTTCAGCGCATCCCTCCTTAAGCGAGATCACTCCAAGTGTTTACCACACAAGCAGTGCATTGAAGGAACATCGACTTCACATGGTGTGCGTGCAGACAGAAGACGAGGAGTCTTTGCCTGATTGTTTGTATTGTTCTAGCATGCTTTTATACAGCCGTATCTTCATCTGTTGGAAAAGTGTGTGGTCATGCTTAAATGTTATTTCCAGGCTAGCCTCTGGAGTATTTGACACATCTTCTGCGTCCTCGACTATTCCTACGGTATCTGATGCATCGTCTTCCACAAGTTCGGCAGTTATTTGCTTGGCCAAAAGCGCCCTGGTGGATAAAGAACGTGTAAAATAGGTGTTCTGAAATCAAATGGTGAGTAAAATCTTACAAGAGATGACTGGAATGAGTTTTGCCTCCCCACGGTAACTCTAAATTGGTTCATAGGTGACCTTTTGAGCCGTGTCAGCAAGGAATTGGCCTCTGCACCTTCCTCTCTGAAACATAAGAGACAGAATAGCTCACACTGACGCATTTACCTACACGTGATTCAGCTTGAAGAAGTAGCTCACGCTGCAGTTGGAAGGGAAGACACGCAGTAGAAGGACATGATGA
>JAAUXU010111937.1_pt1 | contig 29513 bp, 35 predicted proteins | sample 7278151 | NCBI WGS metagenome assembly JAAUXU01 (sample SAMN14350113, study PRJNA611818) | marine sediment metagenome | isolation source: surface marine sediment (1.8m) | place: French Polynesia: Moorea | collected 2018-08
ACTACGCTTTTAGAAGCAGGGGATGAGTCATGGCCCCAAATAGGTAGTTCCCTATAGTTCTCAATGCCATTGCCACTAAATCTAGGGACAAAGTCGAGGACAGGTCTGTGACTAACTTCAGGTCTTGTTGTTGCTTGCACCAAAGCAAATTGGGACCTGCAGTTATATCGTGACCTCAATGAAGTCGTCAGTGCATTATGAATGCAAAATGGACAATCTTACATAAAACAAGGTAAATGCGTTTGGCAAGTGGCATCTTACTCGTTCCTGGGACAGCAACACTGCCGAGCCGCAGACACCGAGTGTCAGTAGTACGATGCCACTTGCCAAACTCACTTAATCTATTGTGTGCAAACCTTCTGGTCATAGAAGAAAGATCTTACACCAAACCAGTGACTCAGGCTGCATACAGAGGAGGAAATGCAGACATTTTTGACCGTCCTGCGTCATCTGCGAAATTGTCTGTCTATACCCGGTACGTTAATATGCCCGCAGTTCATTGCATACGCAGGAGTGAACGAAGACTTGCAGTTAGTTGCTTTGACGCACTTGATATACTCATTCATGTCGATCCCTCTGTCCCTGTTGACGTCGGCCTCGTAGATGAGCTTCTCTATGGCCGTCTGGTAGCGTGTGTTGTACCAGTTGTTCTCCGCGTACTTCTCCCACAGCTCAGCCAGAGTTAAGGAGCCGGACTGAAAAACATTTGCACGAAATTACGAAAGTTGTTCTCTTTACCAAAGTTGTTCTCTACGGGAAACCACCTGGTCGGTGTCCTTCTCGAAGAACCAGCTGATCTTTGGCGACTCTGGCTCTCTCGTGACCGTCAGGGTCCTCCTCTTCAACTTGTTGTCGGCCTCCACCGGCATCTGCGGCCAGTTGGGCACATCAGCCCAAGATGGAGCTAGAAAAGTCTGGTCGTGTGGAGTCATCATGTCAGAGAGCATCAGAAGTGACCCCCAATACCTTGACAGCGGTGTCCTTTCTTCGTTGTCCGGTCGAAGACACAGTTTTCCTCAAAGTCGCAGGCGTCGTCGAACCCGCAGCCGGACTCTGGGCTGCAGTCGAAGTCGAACACTGAACAGTACTTCAAGTACAGTGGAAGAAACCTGAGAGAACGAGAGAGCTACGCGTATATGACGAGTCCAAATAAACGAGCAACCTGCATCCATCCTCTCACCAGTCCAAGATCTTGGCAGAGCTGATGTTCAGCTTCTGGTCCAGGTTCTCCGAGGTGAACACGTTGACGATGGGAGTGAGCTCAAACTTGATGGGAATAGGAGCGAACTCCTGATCGGGCCAGTCTGAGAACGATTTTCCTGACAAGTGACAGATAAAGAGTTTCAGTTAACCTCAAGATCTATGCAGCAACTGTGTTCTTCCTCTTCAAGTACAGTGGTCGCTGCATAGTTGCACACAAAATTTGCTTCGGCAGGTCTAGAAAGAGTCGCCATTCTGGATAAACAGTGATCTCTCATCTCCCTGTTTTCTGGCACGCTCCAATTTCGTCTCTCTGTTGGGTTAGCTGGGCATTTACGCGGAGACCACTGTACGTTTTGCACACATGTAGGTCCCACTAATGTACCTGGACCCGCGCCGTAGGTGGTGACTGCGATCCTCTGGTCGTCGAGCGGGTCGATGTCTGGACAACGCTTCTCCTCCATCTTGGGCATGGTATTCTTGACTTCGTTGTCCTCCTCTTCGTCGTCGTCATCATCATTGTCGCCGTCGTCATCCTCCTTGTCTGGGTCTTCTTGAAGACCAAAATGTTTCCTGGCGAACTCGGCCGTGCAGTTGAAGAGCCTTGAGCGGCCGTACTTGAGACGCTCATAGTTGGTGTAGAATGCCTTGAGCGCGATCTTGGCGCCCATGTACGTGGAGGAGATGTAGTGAGTCCCGTAGTCACGGACAAACCGCTTGAATGCGCTGGAACGAATTTCTCGTCAAAGTTGGTCACTGTTCTGTATTAGAGGGCGTCCAACGAATATTCGACTACTCGACCATCATTCGAACAGTTTTTGAGAAAAATGTTCCTCGACACAAATTTTGCGTTCGAATAAAGGTTTTGAGCCAGTCTCAAAATATATATAAAATGATATGTGGACAATTGCCTTGTCATGCAGTACACCTTTTAGCTCGTGGTGCATATTTTGGGTCCATCATTTTGACTCTTTGTCTGCTTTTCTCTTCCATGAAGTGAATTGTTCTTGTTATTGCACAGTTATTCGAATACGTTGTCTCTAATTGTACGCGTGCGAAGAAACTGAACTTTTGGACAATTTCGTTGCCTGTTTATGCCGAGTCCAGCAGACAGAGCACACGTCTACGTACTGTGCAGTACGAGCAGACACCGTTATTTTCTTCTTTCCCACCATTCATGTCTCACCGAGTCTGCTTGACTTTCGTGTCTTGCTTCTCCAGGTACTTGAGAACCTCTATGAAGGCGGGGTGGAACCCGGGGGTCAAGAAGTGACTCACGTCGACCTGGAAGGTTTTTTGAAACAGCTGAATAAATAAGTAGAGAATGAGCAGCCTTTTTTTTGCCTAAACCCGACCAAATCTGCGTTGTTAAAAGCGTTGCTGATTGCACGAATCTTTATTATGATCTCAAGTTATCGAGGGGAAAATTCCCACGCGAGCGAGACAGGGAGAAAATGGAAAGTGTAGAAAGAAAAACCGTTTTCGGACCTTGAGAAATCAGGTGAATGAAGCCTCGGGGCGTTTTTCTCTAATTCAGTTTTTAGCTAATCCACAGGATTTCCTGGGAGGCGAACGCACAGGGTGGAGCAAAGTCTCGTTCAGCTTTCTGCGCAGACTTAGTCGTGACGCCAACAGTGGGGAATCATGCGCACTGAGTTGAGGATGGCAACTCTGTCAGTGACTCAAGTTTGAATGGAAACTTCCCTTCTTGGCACAGGAAGCAGAAAAGTGAGCAATTGGAATTCACTGGAGGAGGTTGCAAAACCAGAGGGCGAATCAGTTGCACTCTGAGGGGGGGGGGGAATGCATAAAATGAGACGTTGATCATGTATGAGCAGTAATTGCACTGCAGAACTGACATTGTTAAATGACTCTTTTAAGTAAATTGAGCCGGACTCCACTTTTGGCTCATTTTCTTTCCATGAGTGTAAAGCAGTGGGTGAGAAAAAAGAGCAATTCGGCATCCAGAGAAGGTGTGTTGAAGATGATCTTGCGGCAGTCGTGCGTGTCAATGCCTGAAGTACACCAGGCAGTCGACCGAAAGCGGAACCTTGTACAGTGCAACGGATCCTTTCTTTTGCAGTTGACTGCTAAGTCGGCTAAAATGTATTTTCATTGTAATGTCGACCCACGTCGGCCAGGCCTCCCGTAGGACTAGTCAGCTCATGTCCATAGGCCTTACTCAGTGCTGAAGTCAATGACGCTAACGCTGACCTTGTGTGTGATGCACTGAGCCTCGGTCAAGACGATGGCGCCCCTAGTCCGGAAGATGAACTGCCTGACGGTCTCGTAGTCGTCGGTTTTCTGCCAGGCCACCGAGATAACCGAAGGCAGGAGGCCCTCGTGCCGGCTGCCGGACGAGGACGAGACGTCCTCGGCCTCAATGCCGAGGTCGAAGCCCAAGCCTGCCAAAGAGGAAGCGCTGGAAGCCTGAAAAATGTAATTTGGGAATTTGGAACGAACCAGATAGAGTACGCTAAATCTATTGGTGTACGTACATTCCATAATAAAGTGCAGTGCAGCATATGAAAGAGCATTTCGACAGGGGTGGCTTTGGACTGTCACAGTGAATCCAGGTCAAAGTTACCCCAGGCAAAATGACGAAAACATCTCGCACTTCAATGCCGGGCAGTTTGTAGTTCAACCGTTGATTTGCATTTGCCGCAACCTTTTGAGTGGAAAGCACTTAGAAATGTGCAGTCGTGCAGGACCAGAGGACACTACAAAAACAAAAGGTCAATATGATGCCAGAACGGTTCGATCCTATTGCACAGCTGAGCTGGTGGTTTTGTGGAGCAAAGATGTGATTGTCTCATGTTTGTTGACCCCTTTCAGCTTGATGGCGTCCCAAAGTGATGAACCTGGTCAGCAATCAGTTCAGCTTCAGGTAGCTGACAGGACTTCAGTGAAGACTGGCACTCGGAGGAGTCTTGCTCGTCCATGCCAGAGAGAACAGCAAAGCCATCACGCATGTTCATGTATGCTTCTCACATATTTAGGTCAGCCCGTCAGATTGACTTTATTGTTGGGAAAGACTCATTTGGGCCATCAACCATGAAACTGAGGAGGAGGAAAAATCTCTTGGCGTGGCAAACTCCATTATTGTATCTCCATCTGGAAGGTCTGAATTGTACACGCGCACTAGGTAAAGGCAGGGAAAGTGTAACAAAAAAGGAGGTCACTGTTTGGCTCCTATGTTCTTCTACAAATATTTCATTGATGCAGTCAAGATGTTCGTGTCTGACTTAAAGCAAGTCTCGGTTACTGAATCTTGGCCCCTCAAATGGATTTTTTTTTCTTAGTAAACATGAATGAAAGATCTGCCTCGGTGGACTCGGTTGGTGAGGAGTGAAAAATAAGTCCACAAAACTGAGAGTTCCCAGCCCTTGGCAACCCCCAGCGGAAGGTTTGCCATGGAGCTGCGAACTCTCAGTTCTGTTGACTTCTCATTCCATTGCAAATTGCAGGTTTCTTGACCGCTCCTCTTTTTGCTGATGTCTCGACTATGAAATCAAGACAACTGGAAAATTTGCACAGGTGGAGAAAAACTGCGCGAGGAAAGAGACAGAATTAGTGGTTCCAGCAAAAAGTATCCGCCCTTGACAGCCCGAAGGACATGGAGAGGCAGGTCGACGCCCCCAACAACGGTGGTGTCTGCAGCCCCTAAGGCGAGATCAGTTGACCGCCAGAAAAATCCCACTCCTGCAAACAACCGGGCCAAGTCAGTCCCTGAAGCCTCCAAAGAGTTGGTTTGGGTTTGTCAGACGAGATGCTCGAGGTCAACGGCGTTGACCTCATTCCCCATGCGACGTGATCAACTCACGTCGACATCAACTGATGTCGACTGAAGATGAAGATGCCGTAAGAAAGAGCTCGATCCACTTGATTTTGCTGGGATTGCACAGTTTTTCGCACCATGAAATTCGATATTGTTGGCGATTCCAGGATTTCCTCACCCGCGACACTTTATGGCCTCATCGATCATGTGGAAATGTGAATCGCCTCAAACTTGTGATCAGGACGTGTCTGGAGGGCTTTGACCAACTTGGCGCTGGAGAGCGGCTTCAACTTCATAAGATGCGCCTAGAAATGATTATCCTTGGCTTGGCATCTGTGCAGTTTCACAGACAGCGCCTACAGTGATCCCCGCTTATGCTTCCGTCCTCGGGACAGAGTCAAGGGACATTGTGAGCACGGTGCGAGTCGCCAAATAGGTTGCAGAGGCGATGAACCTGACTAATATGTCAGGGTCACACTTTTTAAACTGTGATAAGCAAAAACAAATGACAAAGTTTGGCAGTGGATTTTAGATGAGACGCAAAAATGGATCCAACCGGGAGGAACAACAACAGCAGAGTCATTTTGTCAAAGTCGAGGGTGAAAAAGTGGCTCATTTCCTATTTTTGTCTCTTTGCGGAGGTGAAATCATGCTTCCAAGAGACGGTGGAGGCAGGAAGCGTAAGAAGACTTTTCAAGCACACGTTTTTGGTCCAAACACCTTCTGAGGTGACGGAATATATGGCTACATATATTCCATGATTGGGTATATATATACAGCAGAGCCGGGAGTCACTGTACTGCTAATTCGTAATCAAGACCTTGTGGGATTGAACAGCAGAAGAGAGGGATATTAAGTAGCTACGAAGGTGCGTCAGTCGGGCAATTGATGAACGGTCCTTGCTCCGAGTACTTAAGCTTTAATCGGAGGCGTCCAAATTACTTGAAAGTTCACTCTTTTCAAAAAGCAGCGGGTTTTTTTTGAAATGTTACCCTGTAGCTCAAGGCGAAGCGACAATTAGCAGCATATAAATGGGCATTGGTACGTGGAGGAAAAATTCTATGAGTCAGCAAGCAAAGATTTGACATTTCTTTGTTTGCATGGAGGCCAATAATTGTTGGAGCAGAAAATTTTTAATAAAAAAACATTGTTTGAATGATCTCTTACTTTTACAGAGCAGATGCACGTCTACTGCTGCCTGCATGTGAGTTCGTGCTCATATCTACGCATCAGCAACCGAATGCTGTGCTGGTGCGTATGGACCTTAAAAATGTGGCTCATGTCTCGTACATATGCATTTAACTGACCAAGGCTCTTGGGCTACTAATACAGTAAGACAAGGAAATTTTCCGGCGTCTGCTGTAAAGAGTAGATTGCAACATAATGGAGCTAACTGTTTTTAGAGGGTTTTTTTACCGCAGTCTGCATTTTTTTTTACTTTTAAAAAATTTCCAAAACCTCAAAAGTACCTACATCAACAGGTTTCACAAGGAAATGCCTGCGCTACAGGGTACTTCAGCCTCCTTCAGGATGAGCCCTAATTTAGGTATTCTGCAAATTAGGCCTGCATCGCTAGTAGGGATGACATTTGGTGTAGCTTTCACCATAGAGAAGAAATAAGTTTCCACCAACCAGAGCATCTTCGAGTCCAAAGACTGGACCCGGTGCAGGAGGTGTTGTCTTATTGGCCCTTCAGCCCTAAAACCTTATTCACTGAAGTTGCCATAGAGAACAAGAGGTGCACGATAAAAGTTTACTTCTCCTCGCGGCAGCTTCGACTTTGCTGAGTAATTCATTAATCCTTCCTCCGAATTTTGTTCGTCATCCTGTATTTGGCAGCCCTGACAGTGAAATTTCTGACGCGTTTTCTCCGTGGCTCCATCCAACTTTATTATTGCTCTTGACTGCACCTTTGGTACGCGAGGTCATGAATCAATGTCTGTATTTGCTCTGTGCTGGTCATTCTGGGCTGCATTTGCATTGTTCCCATCGCTTGACCCCACACAGACACAGCCATGCATTAATCGAAGACTTCGAAGGTTTCTGCATCATCGCGCAAACTTGTTTCACGCGATAAAGGATGAACAATGGTGGCAATCATCCAGGGCGCAAAACGATTTATTACACGTTTGCACGTTTGCACCACACCATGGAAAGCAATCCAAGACCAGTGGGAGTAGAGCCTCTTTCAGGAAAATTGAGACTGATATCTTCAGGAATAAATCAAAGAGTTCAATTTCACTTGAGAAGAACGTAGGTATAAAACATCGGCGAAGACGCTGGCAACAGCACTAAAACTACAGCATAGGTGTCTTTAAAGTTCTGCCACTGACGAGGTAAAAGCAATGCATGCGTCGTTCATAACAATGGCCAAGAGGAATAATCTCACTCATTCATTTTTCGACGTAGGATCCCTCCTTCTCAATCCACTTGTTGAGACTCCCCTTTTTTAAGTATATTAAGGAGAAACCATCCTTTGCTATGGTGCACAAGAACCGCAACAGTTTCGAGCCAGCAAGATGACTTTTTAGAGATGAAAACACCAAAAAGTCCAACAGACTGGAGGATCCACGTTTCAACACTTCAACCCCCTTTGTGTAGCTGAACTCCATGGTGAGTTTGGGGCAACCTGACTTGGGGCAGAGTGCGTGAAAGCGAGGTCAAAATGTACATGTGTGTTTGGTCACCATTGTTGGTATAAAAAGCGAGAAATGGGGAACATGTCTTGAAATTATGTCAGTCACAGAGCCTTTGAAGCCAAATGTTACCGTAAAACTTTAGCGTAAAATGCGGCATTCACGATGAGGTTGCTTTTCTGCCTGTGTCATCATTTTGGGGCATGATTTCGACTCTTCAAATAGACAAAAATAGCAAACGAGCCACTCTTTTTTACTCTCGACTTTGACAAAATGACTCAGCCGTTGTTCCTCTCGGTTGGATTCATCTTGCGGTTCAACCTCAAACACCCCTGCAGAATATCGTTAGTCTCTTTGTTTATTACAGTTGACAAAACTGTGACCCCATGAATTAGTGAGATTCATCACCTCTGCAGCTCCGCCAAATTTGTCACCCCCCTGCCACTCCTGCTCTGTTTCCAGGCTGACAGCAAAAGTGGGGATCTCTCTGTGTGGTGAAGTTTTCTGCAGCCAGAAGTGAGAGATCGCCTTTGGTGCCTTTCCTGTTGTTACCTGGGGCCTGAGACGCTCCCATCAGTCCGACCCAGCCAGCGATTAAGGCCTCGTTGGCTTCAGGCAGAATCACAGCATGGTCAGGCATGACAACACATTCTTTGTTGTTTACTTTTCTGGGAGGTTATATTTTCTCTCTAAATATGCTGTCTAAAAAAAGGCTGCCTTTCCACACAAGCCAATCCAGGCTGGAGGGTCGAGGCCCAGCGCGTGTACGGTTCCAAACAGAGTAACGTTCAGACTGCCCTTGCATGGCAACAGCAGGATTTCTTCTGTGAGTGAGCCTTTTTTTGCTCCTTTATTTTTCATCTGCCATCGAGACGTGTGTACTGCCTGCCAGCCCGTCTGCGCGCCTGCCTGCCTGCCTTCACGGCAGCCCTTGTCTTACCTTCTCGTATCCCTTCATGTTCGTGGCACCCCTGCCGGTGAACCCTTTGTCGCACATGTTGTACTCTCTCGAGTTGATGCCTGTCTCCAGCACGTAGTCTTCGGTCTCCTCGTCGAACCAGGTCACGTTGAAGATTTGCTTCCGAAGGCCTGAAGCAATAAATGATGATACCCACTTGTTACTGGCATTTTTGAATGAGCACATTTGTTTTATCGTGTGTGTCGGCCACCATGCATTACATGCAGATGTAATTATTAGACTAATTTGGGCCTAAACAGCTTCTTTCATGGTCCCGCTGAACCTGCAATCTTCCTGCTGCCGATGAAAATGTGCATAGCAGGCCCAGTAATGCCTTTTTTCACGTAGTGTGACCAAATGGCCTCTGGACCGTCAAGAGTCATGTTTCTCTGTACCAGACTCCGCTTACAGAGTTACCACTTATTTCGTACGTGGTTGAGCTGTATCGTTCAACCGGCGTGTCGACAACTGGCATTACGGCGACGTCACCGTCAGGCAAACCTTGACTTGCGACGTCATGGGACCATCTGACATGTCAACTTGGCCACTGGAGGATGCATGAGCCAGCACAGCCACGAGATAGTAATAACTATCTATGGTTAAGGAACAACATAAATCTTGCGTGAATCCTTCGTGTCCACTTCCCTCCCCTTTTTTACACCCTCAAGCAACCAAACCGCACTAATGGAAGCTGCTCCTTTCGGGTAGCAAATCCAGTCCGTTCAATTTCACCATTTGTCATGTGAGAGGTAAAAGTTTCAGTGGCAATGATGCTATTGTTATTATGTTTGGGGCACTTAGGGGTGCAGGGCTGCGGTCCCTCACGCAAGTGTGTGAGGGCTGATCAGGAGTGGTCAACCTTGTCTGAGGAGTTCATCACCAAGACCTGCACGAGCCTCGGGGCCAAGGCTCAGAAGGCGGTGGACGACGATGGTGGCCACATTAAGAAGTGGCAGCCTAAGGGCCTCTCCCATTATTTCTGGCAATAAATTTCGTCACAACATGTCCGCCTTGTTCTTGATGATGTTGTGAGCAGTCATACCGCAGTCTTAATTCGAATTGTGCGCACTGCGCTTTGCCGAAGTACAATGCACAGCACGATCAAAATACTTGTATGAGAATCGATTCATTCGCCAATAACCAAATGCAGTACAATATGTGAAGTATGCCTTAAATAAACCTTAACTATCGCACTTAGGGGGGGGGGGCGCAGGAATGTGACAATGGCACCATCGGACGGCTGATTTCGTCGGTCTGCAAAAAGTGTGCACTTTCATGACACTGGAATATTTTGCAATTATTTCCGTCTGGCCACTGAATTTACAAAATTTGGCAGCACTTTGATTGACAAAAAGATCGTTCATCACAGGAGGCTAAAGCCACACTATTACTTGAGACAATTTGGCGCAGATCCTTGATCTGATCCATCATGTTTCCCCACACGCTGATGGGGATTGCGTCAGTGATCCCGGTGTTCTTCGGTTTGAGATTCTCCAGGTCCTGGCGCTTCTTCCTGAAGACTTCAGCCTTCGGAATGGATTGCGCAGGAGCTCAAGTCCGGCCAGATTCATTTTTGTGCTTGAAAGGGAACAGGACTTTCGGGACAGCCTGTATTAATAGTTCAAGTATGCCTGGTTTGTCTTGCTCTTGAGCGTATGAACCCTGTGCTCACAAGTGCTATGTACAGTATATACATGCATGGCGCGCTTTTTCTTTATTTGCCACTGCTTACCCGGGTCTTCGATGGCGTTGGTGGCGAAGGGGTTGCCCTTGGGCAGGTCGTAGCCCACCAGCGCCGAGGCCATGTTGTCGAAGGGGGCCCAGTCTTCGTCGCATTCCTTGTCGGTGGCCAGGCAGTAGGACCTGAGATTGTTGGCCAGGCCGCAGCAGTTGTACAGCAAGGACAGACAAACCAACACCAACTTGCCTTGGCCAGTCATTTTTTGTTTGTTTGTATGCAGAGACCTTTTGCTCCGTTCACCTCCTACTGACGACTGATGTGTGCATGGGCAGAACTGCCTTCACTTTGTCTGGTTGAGGGCTTCTTCAGCTTCTCCACGTCCATGAGCTGCTCTTTCTTTCTCTTTTCTTGTCAGGCCTCTTCTAACCACGAGAAACCACAGTAAATGCTTTATTTTTCTATTGCATTTCGCACCTCCGGTTTTTTTAGCGCCTTTTTTTCTGTCAGCCCAAGAAGTTTCACTTTTTTTAATGTCGGAAACAAATTCGCTTCGCTAACCATGGCTTGACAAACCTCTGCGGAACTCAGAGTTCTGTTGTTTTCTGCCTCGTGGCGTTCAGAAAAAGGTGGTTTTTCTTCTACGGTGCCAGCAAATTATTCTTGTTGAAAAGGCCGCACACTAAATGGTCTGATGGAGAAGGATTTTTTTGGCTGAATTGGCTGACTTCAACAGCAGTCAACACTTGTCTTCCGTCACCCACAGCTGGTTCCAGCCTCTGTTCCACCTTTGGTAGATGGCGAGTCTCACGTTGGCGCTCAGCAACAGGCAGGTGGTCACATCTCTCTTCAGTCAAACTGTCTTGATCGTAAGAAATGGGAGCAAGTACGGGAAAAAAGAGCAGAGTCGGGGAAAAAAGTCCTGACAGCCAGGGCGCAGTCGGCGCACGCACACATGCCTGGACGAACACACGGTTCCAGACTCAGCGTGCGCGCGCGCGAAGGCACCACACACGCGCGCGAGCTCTTGGAAGACACACACAGCTCCAACAAAACAGGATCCGTAAGGCTACTTGGACGAGAGAAATTTCTTCTCCTTCCCCACCTTCTTCACGTCTGTCCTCTTAGAGCGACCGCCAGCAACTGGGGGAAGCCACCAAAAGAAATGCACGCGTCCGTCTGAGCGTGTGTGTGTGTGCCTGGGCGCGTGTGCGTATCGGAGAGCTCGTGCGTGTGCGTGTGTCGGAGAAAGAACGTTTGTGCGTGTGTGTGAGCAAAGGAGCTTCCACGTCTGAACGTGGCTATAACGAATGAGGCAACTCCACGGCGGTGGCGGGCCAGCGGACGTACACCATGGAGGGAGGCCTACAGTATCCTCTGAAGAGGGAGAGTTCGCACCTTGTGGGACGAAGAGACGCTTCCTTCCTGTACACTGTACTTTGCCATGTCAACACTGTTAAAAGGTCTTTTGCTCTGTCCGCCCTACCCTATAAGTGTGTGTGTGCCACGGACCAAAGCGATTTCTCTCTGGTGGGCTAACGTACGAAGTGTAGCACAACACTAGATACAGTCGAAGCTCGATTTGGGGAAGTTGTCGGTCGTCGCCAACAACTTGACAGAGTCGAATTCTCCGCATCAAGTGGGTGATGAAGCCCACATAGTATGAACAAAGACAAAATGCCGAGCTGAGATCGCAGGTTCTCTTCATGGAGGATCTTGGCAACGCGTAATTGATCAGTGGCTTTTTTTTCGCAATATCCCAAACGCTGACGATCGTTCTTGCCGCAGTTTTGCGTACCTTCTCTTTCGCCAACTCCTGAGTGCGTATGTTCTACTTCACGCGTTAAGAGCAATGCCATTTTAAGGAGGCTCCTCTCGTCCCGCAATGCGCGCTCACACAATTGCATTCCAGACCTGCCACCGAGCGCACTGCACTGTACTCCCGTGTACAGGTCCGTGGGGGAGAAAAGGCAGTGAGTCCGAAGTAGCATCGCTGTGCATGACTCGTCACACGTAGCTGCTGTCAGTGTACCTACGTACGTATGTGCATCCCGTGAATTGTTTCTCCACACGAGCACACGCATACCCAGGAAGGACCACCACGCTCTAATCCTTCTCAACCCTTTCCCTGTCGGATCAATTCAGTGGCCGACCAATCTCACTGAGTCATCGTCCTCTTTTGAGTTCTTCATTGGCTCATTTTTTATGGACCCGCAACATTGAACAATGGGTCGAGTGACAGCGTGCAGTAGGAATGAAATATGAAACAACAATGCCAGTACCCCAACTCTCTTTTTTACCGGAGTACACGGGATGTACGCAGCTTATGGTGCCTGCTGCGGTTGGCCGTCCTGACAGGATGTAGCCCATCGTTGCACGGGCCGTGATTGACTCCCTCCGGATAGGCCCAAGGGGCCTCGTGTGACGTAGGGCTTTTCGCAGGGGAAGGAGCCTCCCCATCACCCTTCTCACAGGAACCGCGTCGGGGGGGGGGGGTTGTCAGCGTCCATCCTGAGGTTCTAACTCACCCCCATCCATCAACCATGAGCAGCCCAGAAAATCCCCACCGCTATGCCAAGTCCCACCCAATTCTGGGCTCTCAGAGGACTCAGACTAGCAGATTGGACGGTGAGAGATTAGGAGCCTCTCTCATTGTCAAAGCCATTTTTACTCACAGAGTTACCCAGACGCATACCAATGATGCCAAACCCGCGGAGTGCGAGATTAAGCTCAGCTTGGCCCAGAATATTTCGCGTGAAAGTGAGAGAGAGAGAATGAGAGATCAAATTGCGTTTACTCTCGTATTTTATAGGCCTACCGTGGTCGCTCGTGCGCGTGCCTTTGTGCGTTTTCTCACACGCGCCAGAATACAACATAGTCGTGTTGTGTCTCCGTCTCTCGGAGACGCACGCACAAACGCGCAGGCGCACGTTAGTGAAAAGGTAAACATAGTAGTCATAGCAAAATCAGCAGAAGAGTTTGTCTTTCCACTCATGGGTGAAAGAATGTTAATGCAGCAGAGTGGGTGCAATTATTTTTTGGTGTCATAATGAAATTTAGGGGCTCGAGCCGGCAGAAGCTGCACTGACTGCAGCAAAGATCTCCGTTGGGTGGCTGAAAGTGAAGTGGTCGTGGTCAACAACCCAACATCCTGTTGTTGTACGTTCAGTATTCCATGTTATCATCCCATGTCCAACAACTGATATCAAACAACTAACACCAGACGACTAGTGCCAAGCACCTAATATCAAACAGCTAATGCCAAGCATCTAATAACATCAAGCAACTAATATCAAACAGCCAGTCTCAAACCACCGATGTCCAACATCCAATATCCCACCGGTAGACACAAAGAGATAATTTTCGTTTGCCATTCTTCACGCTGCAGTATCTAGAGCCTCCAGCCAGCGACTGCCCTACAGTGCATGACGATGCTGTGGCCCATCTAACTCAACTCCTCCTCCTCCGTGCACTCAAACCGCGCCCAAAAGTTTCTCTGGGCTCTTGATACCTAACAGCAGCAGCAACAGCGGCTGCAGGTGAGAGTGGTGATCACAGTGAAAGTTCAACTTAGCGGAGATAATGACTTACAACGCATTATTCCAAGTAGACAGACAGACTGACAAAAAGAGGCTACAGCACTATGTGAGCAGTAGACGGACTCACTGCAAACGTTCCAGGTGACGCAACAAAATGGGCTTCGACTCTCCACTGCTCCACTGCCCCGAATATGCGATCCTCTCAGAAGTCTGCCAAGACTCCCACGTGCTCCGGAGCAAGATAACACAATGGCATCGGTCGACCTAAAAGTACATATACGGTCCATTTGTGCGAGAGCAGGTCAGACGGCAACAAGGACAGACTGCGCAAGTTTGAGAAGGCTCCAAATGTATGTTGTGGTTTTGACACTACATGTGCAACGTGACCATCAACTCTGACACTCTGGCGACTTCTCAGAGCCAGGCGAACGTTGCGGAAAGTCAAGTACGTCAGCTCATTCCATGGAACCGCTGAACCACCGGGTCCATACAAAGAAGATGCACTTTTTTCTGCAAATCACTTTCCCTCCCCCAGCATCCAGTAACCGCTTGTAGCAAAGAGACCACATGCACGTTGCAGGCACCCACACAATGCCCATGTTGCAGCTCAGCGGCAGGCAGAGAGAGCCAGGAGAGGGGTCAGGTTTTTTCACGTCCTCCGTCGGCTGAGGCTCTGTGGGCCGTGGGGAGCGTGCGTGTATAGTTCTTTGTCGTGTGCATTGCTCGTGTGCAGGTGCAGTTCTTTTGTGTAAGTTGGAGTGTATATACGCATATGTGTGCATGCGTAGAACTTGTATGTGTTGGAGTACGTAATTCCTATATATGTGTAGCTCTCTTGTGAACGTTTGAGTACCTAATTCATACGTGGTCCTTGTTTGTGTGTGTGTTGGACTGTGTAATTCGTGGGGGTGCACGTGTGGTTCTTGTGTGTGCGCTGGACTACGTAAGTCGCATGTGTACAGGTGCAGCTCTTTTGTGTAAGTCGTATGTGTAGTTCCTTTGTGTAAGTTGGAGTGCGTAGTTCGTATGCGTCCATGTGCAGCTCTGATGCGTGTTACAACGAGAAGTGGTCGTGTACATAAGCATGTCTCGTTGTTGTGTGTGTGTGTGTGTGTGTGCGCGCGCATGTGCAGTTGTTGCGCGCGCGTGCGTGTGAGAAAGAGAAAATGAATGTGTGCAGTTGCGGTGATTGTTGCGCTAGCGCTTGGCCTCTACGATGCACACATGCTCGACCGTCCCGGGATGTTGCACTGCCTATGTGAGGCCGGCCTGAGTGCGCAGACAGACACGGTCCTGTTGGTGCGGCACAGGCAAGGAAGAAAGAGCCACGCGCGTGCAGGCACGTCTGTCTTTACACGACTATGCTTTGGTTATCAATCCACGCTTTAATTGACGGTCTTCTTTGTCCCGTCCAAGGCGAAATTCATCTCTTGCTGCATGACTCCTCCCCGGAGATTCGTTTCCACCAGCTCTCCTCTTCTGGAATGAACAAGGTTCTTTGTCGCATCTTCTGCTGTGTTCACGCGAGGGGTAATAATGCCGACGCTACTGTACTGTATGTTGTGGAACTTGATGTCGGCTTCCAAAAGCTCCATCGTCTTTACCCACAGCACTTTGCTACACAGAAGAACGTAGAAGAAGCTGGGCGAGTCGTGTGACGACGTCTCCACACAGAGTCTTTGATTCTCCGACCAGACACAGCTGTTTTCCCGCACTCGACCTCGAGTGCCAAGCAACCTCGCAGACATGGGTGGTTCACAGTCACTCGTATCTTATCGCGGGCTCCGATCCTGTACTGGTTGTTAGTGTCTCTGGGTTGGGTTGGGTTCCATTAGGTCGTATTGGGTCAGGTTAATTTGGACTAGGCTAGACTGGGTTCCATTAGGTCGGATTGGGTTGGGTTGGTTCATTGGCTTCATGAAATGTTGGTTTCCATTAGGTTGCCTGGGGCTAGGTGAGGTGGACAGAGCATAATTTCGTAATCACGGCAGTTGCACCATAATCATGGCAGTCTCTAGTATCTCATTAGCAATTTATGGCCAAATGTTTCTGCTGGCATTTGATGCGATCAGGATGTGGGTGAATCATTTTTGTTCTGCTTTGGGTTTTAGGCGGATTGTGTGTGTGTTTGTGTGTGTGTGTGTTTGTGTGTGTGTGTGCGCGTGCGTGTTGGAAGATGTTGTTTCGGCGATTGCTGAGTAGGAAAGTCTGTATCACGATGTCCTCGAACAGAGAGCAGAATGACACCAACAAGTACTAACCCTGCAGGAAGGGCGATAAAATGTCCTGCACAACAGAGGCAGAAGATACTGGTTGGCATAGTCAACATTTGAAAGCCGACATCAATTTCTCGACACACTGTACACGGAGTTGCAGAACTGGGGAAATTTGCTGATTTCCCCAGCGATTTGGTGATCCACGAGAACTGTTGCAGAACACGAGATATGCCCTTCTGAGTTTTCCATCTATGTAAGGATTTATAGACTTACTAATGCATCTCATGCAATGTAGCATTTAAAGTGCTTTGAGTCAATATCACGCATCTGTTGATCGAACAAAAGTTTTGCATTCCCGTCACGACCCCCACAGCAACTGTTTCTTTGTGCCTCTTGCATGGGTGGAAGATTCACATTGTTATTGCTTGATCCCAGTTTGCCTTTTTTTTCGAAAGATCCGGCCAAATGTAAAATTGTCTGACTGTAGAAATATCTCATTTCAAAATTGTTGGCTAATGTCGACCGAAAAACGTCATAAATGATGCATTTTGGCTACACACCGTCTAGGGGTAGCTTCACTTTGAGTGCTCAAGCATCGAATTAGGCTGATACAAAGTTGATCTGCGATACTCAATGTTATGAGTACGTCTGTTATGCTCAATCTTATGCTTTCTGTGTAATGGAAAGCTTTTACACTGAAATTCAATCTCAGTTCAGGTTGGCTTATGCACGAAATTTCCCCCGTGAATATAAATAACAGTAAGGACTGTAATTAAACTTTTGCCCAGGAAAAGAGATGTATTTAAACGCAATGAGTCGAGGTGTCGCTTCGTGTAGCGTTTACTCCCGACTGACTGATGTGAGGAAAGTGTTGTTAGAAGAACACTTTGGGTGGACAAAGAGTAATTAAAGAGCGTGGCTGGGGTTGGTGGCTTTGCTTGTAATTTGAGCTCACATATGCCACAGTATGAAGTATCTTCTATGCACGTACAGTATGATTGATGCATTGTGAGGATATTATGTGTTTATCCCGTAGAAGAACTCGATATTCACGAGTTTCGCAGTCTAAGAACTCATGTCCATAAATCATTACGTTTTTTTAAATTTCATTCGGATGTTTATGGGTCATATGTCGTGTATCTAAACTTGGTACAAAGTCGCTGACTTCTCAGAGGTAAACGTAAAAAAAGAAAACTTTCTAAGGATCACCGTACCTTTTTGTGATCATTTTAGCCATCATCAGGAACAATACTTCCTTCAGCAGAGCAGATGATCCAATCACCAAGGCATTATTCGTACAGCTTCACCCAATCTACCTGTACTAACAATCTGGCCCAATACAGCCTAACCTAATCTAGTACTGTAACCTAACCTGATCAGAACCTGAACCTATTAGTCTGGTGACTATAGCATAGAAGTTGGTGCAAGGAAAATGTTTTCCTGCCATTTTCTTTTTACTTTTTACATCCGTGAACACCCCAGGGCGGTTCCTCTTGGCACAGCCAAAACCCCAAGAGGTGATGCCAACCAGCTCCCAGTTGCGGTCGTTCTTGTAGACCAGAGGACCGCCAGAGTCACCCTGTAAGGTAAACACGTGAGTGGTGGACATGTCGCAGTGAGTCCATTGGACCTGGTGTCGTACCTGGCAGGTGTCCTTTCCTCCTTCGAGGACTCCAGCGCACACCATATCGTTGGTGACCCTCATGTTGTTCAGATAATAGCAGTCCACCAGGTTGATGATTTCAGTTTCTACCTATTGGGAGAGCACGCTGTTCGTGGTATTTGCATCACTAGTACTGCACGTCCGTACATGCCAGCTACCAAGCTATATACAACAACTAACCTCTTGTAGTGTATTCGAAGGCTTTCCGCTCTCTGTGATGCCCCATCCAGTAGATGTCACCTGTCAATGGAGAAGGGAGATGTCTGAAAAGAATCCCACATAGAAGAGGCAAATCATGCCAACCTCACCGGATACCCTTCATACATGTCGACGGAGGGATAGCAGATGGGCCGGATATTTCGGTGCTGGCTGGTTGGTCAGACGCAGACACCTCTCAGTACTCAAGAAAAGCTTTAAGTTACGTACGATTGCGCACGCTGCACCTAACTGCATAGGGAACAGCGTGCAAGAATTGATAATACTGCACGGCAGACAGACTGAGAGGTGAACTCATATGCATGTCCTCCTTCCTGAAGTCGATATCCATTGGCAGCTCCAGCAAAGCCATGTCGTGGCTCAGTGTGTCCGGGTCGTAACTGGGATGAACGATCACGCTGGCAGAGAGATGAAAAGACTTGACACTGCTTGCTGTGCTCGCCATGGGTGAGTGACCTCTTTGACTCACCGCTTTGGTGCCAGTGTGATCGAGGCTGACTCGTGGTCCAGCCTCTGGTTGTGCTCACCCAGGATCACCTCGGTCAAGTGAACACTGCGAAATGAGCAATTTCATTACCAGACACTGTGATCAACTCGAGGTGAAGTGGTCTCCACTTAAAAGCACATCCTTGGGACCGCGATAATGTCAATGAGTCATTGGGAGGAGAGTACGAGAAACCAGGGAGATAAGGGGATAACTGTCTATTCAGAACCCCGCCAATGGTGACTAGCCTTGAAGTTGCCCTGGCACGATTGCAGGCAAAGTTTGCTAGGAAACGATTTGGGGAATCACTGATGCAATTCTCACTTTTACCTGGCTGGCGAAGGTCGTTTAGCCGCTACCAGCATGATCCTTTCTATGCCCGGTACATAATGTCACGGGCATCGTATGAGTGTGCCAATGAGCTGAGAAATTTACAGCATGCTGATTTGGAACATTGGGAAAGTATTCAGCGATGCAGAGTGTGCGATCATCCGGCGTGCAATTAAGCGGAGGCCACTCTACGCTCTGTATTAACTGAGGACTCTTCACGCAGTGAGCAGCGGTGAGGATGAACCGTGAGTTGATGAGGGTCCCGCCGCAGAAGATTCTGCCACTTGTTCCAATCAGGCCCACCTATAAAGATGCAAAACCTGGCACAGTTCCACAGTATAGCACAGTTTGTTCTTGACTGACTTGCCAAGGCCATTCTCCTTTCGTGGCCTCTCGGCCGCCAATGATCTTGCGTCGACCCTTCTGACCGCAGACTGGAATGGGATTTGGCCTTTATTTGTTTGGCGGAAGTAACAACAACGACTTTCAACGAAATTCTTACAGCATTTGAAGCGATTTCTGGCTTTTGGCTCGCGGAGGGGCAACACTCTGTAGGCTCCAAAAGGGGACTTCTCGTCCTCGGCACCCTTGGACTTGATGAAGTTGACCTCGGGAAGACTGGGAGTGGCGCAGAAGGCGATGCACTTGAAGCCCGTGGAGGTGACCTGGTCGCCGTTGGACTGAAAGTCGAGAAGCAGCGTGCTAGACGACGAGGTGGACAACTCGAGGAGGTCCTCCGACTTGAGGCTGCCACAGTAGCTGTAGGGTACCGAAGACGTCCGCTTTTGGACAAGGCAAACATCACTTTGATGCTGAGCTCACTGTCTCCTGACAATGTTGTCGCTGCGGCCAACCGTGAGGCTGTCCCCCATGGAGCAGTTCCTCTTCCTGCAGCCTGCGATGCTCAAGTGCTCGCACTCCAAGAGTAGTGTCTGACACGTCTCACCGAGCTGCGTGAGTGCATCAAAGTTGATTTTAAAAGAGGCCGTGGTTGGCACACCCTGTGCAAGTGGTGTCCAAGCTCTGATACATACACTACGTGTAAGAATGAACAGGCAGATGGCAAAAGCATGCGCCCAGAAAGGACTGATTGAGCACATGATTACGCACAGAAGATTGGGCAAATCTGGGTGAAATTAGACACGTGGAACAATGTTTTGGGTCGAGAGCTGCAACAAAAAATTGCTGTATTCAGCAACTTGAAAAGACTCCAACAAAGCTCTGAGTTTCAAGCACCAGTAGCGATGTCAACTAGTGAGTCTGACACAGACTTGTATTATTTTGAGAAGAGCCTGCATCAACAAAGCCAACTCGAAGATTTATTTGTCGAGCCACTGCTTTCTGACTTGCCGACATCACTAGTGGAAATGAGCTCATACAAGCCGATGTAAGCTTTAGCAAAATGGGGCTAGGAAGAATTGTTCTTTTCGAAATTTAGACCACATATTTGTGTAACGCAGTGCGGAACAAACGACGTGATACAGTGTACGCAACTGGAGCATGATTATGCACATAAATTTGAAACACATGCCTTTCGCCGTCTCTGGTGACTTCGGTGTGTAGTGTTTGGAGATGCAGTTGGGGCCGACTGCAAACTTTTTGGGTCAGAGGACTCGATTCTGTCTTAAGCATCTTAAATGAAGTAAATACTCTAGCAGTTTTACGTCTTCTGCGCCCTGTCCTGGGCCAAATCTTTGGGTCTTCTCTTCATGGTTACATCACGTGGGGAGGTATCAGTGTTGCCAGATGCCATATTTTCCCTCCCAAATTTCAAGGGCTATGGCATTTCGGAGGCCAATCTGGTATAAAATTCCTTGGCTATTTTCGTAAAACAAACGGTTTCTCAAGAAGCTGGCAACGCTGATTTGCACGTGTGGATGCAGCAAGATTTCCAACTCAGATCCCTGCCTGCAGTGTGCAATTGTACAGTTATAATGTGAAGTAGTTGTACGAGGTGCTTGTTTCTCAGATCTTGCAGGCCTGAGACGCCAGACGAGTCGTCCATTGGGCTCATGTCAAAGGTGACCTCGTGGAGAGCTGATGCTAGGAGGAGGAGTCAACATCCAACCTCTTGGACTACCAAAGTCATACCCTGTTGAACGTAGCCACAATCGCAATACACAAGAAATCACGCTCACCATTGAGGTGAGCGTGATTTTGTGGTGGAAAAGTTTGACCTCGCTTCGACTTGACCAGGGCCAACTTCCCTGATAAAGCGATCGGACTCCAATTTCTGCTACATCGACTCCAACTGCTGGCGCCTTCAAGCGGATGCTGCCTGTGACTCTGTCAGGGCGGGTAGGTTTGCGTCCCAAATAAGCGTTACTTGCGGTACCCAACTGGACGTGTTTTTATGCGGTACACACTGTTCTGCTTTGCATATACCTTTAGCTGATAAGTGCATCTATGGTTGGCCGGGTAATGACTCCTGACTCCGTCGAATGATTCGTGACTTTGAAAGGCAGCTGAATTCTCCAAGCCGAGGGTTCCCAGATTCACGGAGTGATTGCACGGGACCGTGTAGACGTGGCCGGAGGCGAGGCCCATCAGGGCCATGAAAACAATAGGTGGCATCTGCAGTATAGAAAACTGCAACATATTTGTTGGGAACATTTTCGAGTGAGTTCAATACAGTTGGAGTTGAAGGCAACTTTCGACTGACTTTATGCGAAAGTATTACTACATGAAGCCTGTCCTGGTGAAGTTAAATTTAGTCGCCTCCAATCAATAGATTTAAAGATTTTTTTCTTACTTCGTAGCATTTTTAAGCGATTTTAACTTCCAGTGTGTAGTTATGGAACCCTCGGGTAGAGTAAAATGTTGACTTTGCGTCGATGAGTTTCTTTTTCGACTCACTGAAACTGATTTTCAATCGATTCAAGGGTTTCATTGAGGCAGCAAGCAAAGTTCACATATTTTTTGTTACCCACGAAAATAAACACTGCCAGCAATGAACAGAAGCGTGATTTATTGTGGTCCGAAAAGGCAGTCACCGAGGACTGAAACAGCGGACTCCCAATGCAGTCAACACCTCAGACTTTTTGCTCCAAGTTGACTACATGGGAAGTCGACTGTCCCTCAGACACCGAGCTAATAAAGTCTAGGTCACCTTGGCCTAGCTCAGAATTTGAGCACCTTTTGCGACTCGTGATGGAAGCATTGATTTTGGGGTTGACTAAAACAATGAGTAGGATGAATTTGCAGATCCTATTGGTACCATTTTTTGGTCATTTTGGGGAACGACATCTCCTTGCATGCTTTTCCCTACAATGTTGTATAGTCACATCAGCTTTTTCATACATAAAGTGCACAGATCTGACGTTCTTCATCGTCACTTTGTTGTATATTCACTTCAACCGGACTGGAGCATATGGCTCTTATGACAATGGTTATTCATTCAAATTTCCATACAAGTGGAGTGTCCGCACTGTCCGTTGAATATGTTGTGCATATTTTCGTTGAATTCAACTACTCATGATTCATACAGCTGGATGTGGAGAACAAAACTGCTAAAATTATTAAATGACAGTTTTTATTTCCCCATTGATACATGTTATGCAATGCTCTTTAACTTTTCCCCCCGTAACAAACTCCTCCAAATTTTCCATGTTGCCAACAAGTTAGGATTTTGTATGAATAGCTCTTTCCAAGTAGACTACTTTTACCTCCATGTTTATTATTTTTCATTTGTTGTATATTTGGCTATGGGTGGGCGCGTGCAGAGGGCGACATTCAGGAAGCTTGGACAACCTGGACCACAGAGGCTTTGATACTTTGGTTAAGTCCCCTAACTATTGGAGTTTCAAAATGAAAGTGGACATGACGGAGCAAATGCCAAATTTAGGTCACCAAAGCAATGGCAAGAACAGCGCTTGCCGTAGAGAAGTGCCATCCGTCATATCGAGGGGTTGCTGTTGTTGGCAAATTTCGATGGCGAAACATCTTTGCTCAAACTTTGTGGCGAGTTCCCGTCCCTCCCCCTCCCCGGGCAGGACACCGCACCCGGACACTCCCCGGGTGCACCACACGTGCCAAATGCCCGTTCAACAGACCCCGTTTCCTCCTGTACTGACTGTCTCGCCACTGCTTCGTCTGCTGCACTGCCTGCTTACGTGCTTGGCACTCACGCGCGCGTTGCGAGGACAGCACGATGGGGTGTCCGCCAAATAGGGGTTGGCGTGTGCAGCGAGGCCGGGGGGTGTCCGGTCGTGGTGTACTACCGGGGAGGGCGTTAGCAAATTTCGCAAACGAAAAGTGGCCGAAACAGACCAAAAACGGTGCTGTTTTCAGCGCCATTGCACTTTCAGTTCCAACTGTAGGCAAAAAACGCTCATGATTAATACACACGATTAAGAAAAAAGACAATGAATGAATCATATCTGGAAATGTTTTTCAGAAAAAAAGAACACTGCAGAACTGTAGAATCATCCGGCTATGCAAGGAAATTTTGATAAATTTCAGCAAATGACTACACCAGGGACAGAGAAATATGTAAAAATGTCTCGAAAAAAAAAGCAACGTGACAGGGGAAGCAATTTACTGAAAGCGATTTATGACTACGAACAGTACAGTTGAAGTAATGACATGTACGACGTTTATTCAAAGTATGCTTGTGGCGCTGTTAATCCTGCTAGTCACTGCCTGCCTGCTAGAGAGATAATTTCATGCCACTGATCAAAATCAACCTATAATGGAAACATGTGATTAATTGCAATGTCCCCCTGTAACAAAAAAGTAGCTATGTAGCGAGATAACAACTCGAGTAGAATCAGCTCTTGACGAAGATGAAATTCGTCACCTGTATATTTGTGCGCATCTTAAGTACTTACGTATGCATGTTCACAGCAAGGTTTGCAGGTCTGGTTTACCAAACACGGAGTACATTCATCCTGTTTGGTTCACCTGTAGCAGATATTGGAAGAGAGCATTCGTTAAGGCACATACAATAAATTCCTTCTCCATGGTTCACCCTCCGCTCTGATTGCACCAGTCACTTTGCCTCCAGCTAGGCCTATCTCCCTGTAGACATGCCCATGGGCATACGTAGCTGGTGCAGCCAGTCTCGTCGTTCTGCAACAGGCAGTGGTTGACGATCGATCCTCTTTAACAACTTTGGAGTTTCCTGACCAAGTGCTAATAGGAGATTTTAGAGACAAACATGGAAATTGGCATCAGTTCATCCAGATTCGATGGACGCCCCAGAGGTGACATTTCATTGCAAGGCCGAGATTGAGAAGAACAATCGAGATCTGGACTTGATGGGATGCGACCTCCGTCACATCTCTTCAGGGCATCGACTTGCAACTATTTCTGCGTGGTCGGCGGCATCACTGAAGCGGCATTGAAGAAATCGGCCGTGTTCCAGGAGAGCATCTCAGGGCTGAAGCAGCTCCGTTGGGATGAACCCAAGGAATCCGGACATGTGGTCAAGGGCCTGCCTGATGAATTTGTGATGACCAGAGTTTATGTCTGGCAAGAACACCTTCCTGAGTGGGCGGTTGGACATTGTCAGGAGAGTCGACAGAGGCAAGGTGATGCATTCAAAACCCAACAAAGCACTCATCAGATCGTTCTCCCCGAAAATGACCACCTCATCTCTGCAGAAGACCAGCCACAAAATGACTACTTCAGAGATTTATCGAGCATCAGGCAGTGGTGTAGAAAACATCATAAAGCTTGTATCTGAGCTTAACTGACCTGAACGCGGCAAGGAGTAAGGGAATAAGTAAATGATGCCTTGTCTTCACTGCTTCATGAGTACAATCAAACATTGCAGTTCAAGCTTTCTTACCCTCCATTTTAAACTGTATGTAAGCAGTGGAAGTCAATGGTCGAGTCTGGCTGAAGCGTAGCCACGTCATGAAAGTCACGCATCCTCCAGTCCGACCACAGCAGACAGGTGAGGATCGTTTTTAAAGTTATGAGCTCAGAAAACACCGATATTATTTTTTTATAATTGGTCAACTGAAATCAGTGGAGAGAATAAAACGAGAGGTCAACACTTCAATGAAAGGAACTCTATATGCGTCAACTGTTGGGTGTCTTATGAGCAGGACGAACCATCAAGCTGACAAAGCGCTACAAAGTTGTGTAGCTTCAATGCGTAGAAAAGATGTGCGCGGAGGATGGGAGCGTCATGACCAAAAGATGGCGCAAGTAGAACCTTTCCACTGTCGTGGTCGCAGATTTGTCTCACATTGTGATAATGATGCCAAGCATAGAGAATTCTTCCAGCAGGTATGTCTGCTGATGAAGCTAAATGATGATGTGCGACGAACAGTTGAGGTCAAATGTTTACTAACGGCCTGAAGAAAGAGAAGAATGTCCAAATTAATAGCAATGATTCAGACTTGCTTCAGGCATGTCATCAGAAGAATAAAGCGTTGTCAGTCAACTTATGATTGCAACGACGACAATTCTAGTACGTTAAATTCCTGCCATAGTCCAAAAGTCCTCAAATGAACTGGTTAAAAGTTTTTTGTTTGTGCAGAGCTTCTGCTGAAGCTCCCTCGTTCATCCGCTCCAGCAGTACAGTGCGAGAGAAGCAGTGGTTGCACTCAAGAGCTCATTTCTGTTCAAGGGGCTAAAAGCAGGATAGTGCTGGAACTTACAAAAAGAATATGTTGATTGTTCAGACCAGTCACTTTAGCAGTCGCTGCGATGCGCAAAAACTTTCCACCTCAACTGTATGTACTAGCCCCTGGAGTAAAGCACAATCTTACCTGCATTGGAGTCGGCCGTTATCCTGTATTGTTCAAATGATCATTGGCTCTTGTTCGTCGCTGAAGCTTCTTCCTTTCCCGTTGTTTTGGAAATTAAGGACTGTTTGGTAAGTCGTTAAAGTGAGCTAAAACCATCATAATCCTGCGTGTGACAGAAATGACCCGCAAGATTTGCCCCGAAGCCTCTCAACCTCGATAGCTGCTCTTCGTTCGTGTCATTCACAGTCGGGATTTCTCTTTGCCTTTGTCGAGTTGTGTCTAAGGCAAGACCTCAGTTTCGTCAAAAATTTATCGATTGCCTTTTTAGTCGCTTTCTGATAAGGTCACAACACAAGGAAGGAGCCCAAGAGGCTGCCAGAAATGTTAAAGGGTCCGCTCTGCCCGATGTTTATGTACAGTTTGTAAAAAAACATCATTTCCTCCAAAGCTTTTCTACATTTTTTACATTCTTTGACAAACTGGTCTGCTCGTATTTAGACAGGCTCCACTTGTAGGCCACCTTGGCAACCCTAACTTGGAGAGACAACGACAGAACAAATGAGGAGCACTTACGTTGTTGCATGAGCAGGCAAGGACGACTTGATCCTGGAACGGAAGGTGCAATTTTGTTACACCCTGTACATAAAAGAAGAGTATGAATCGATCCATGAGCGATTGAACAACTAGGTTGGTCTCCTAAGATTTCATTTCTCATATCAGCTTGAACAGGGCGGCATAAAAGCAGCCTTCACTGTTGTAGAGGCCGTCCTTTTTGGCACTATATGACGCCATGTGTATGCACTAACCCGAGCAAAATGGGGCAAGATACGAAGCGATTCTTGGCACCGAAAAAAAGCCCCATTCATCACTCATTATAAGCGACGTCGAGAGAAGTTGCACTGGCGTACATGTGTGTGTCTGTCCGTATATACCAACAGTTCGTATGTACATCAGTGTGTACAGGGTGCGGATGAAGGCACGCAGTCAAGGCCGAGGACGCCTCCTCGACCAAAACTGGGATTGTATAGTGATGGCAGACGGTCATTTATCCTCTCTGCTACATTGCCAGGAATGAACCAGGTTGTTCTTGATGAAGTTGGCCACGTGTAGTGTGAAAGGCAGGCTGGACACCCTTTAGAGTAACTCTTCAATTTGTTTGCATGTCCAGTGCACATTCACGTCTTTTGCATGCTTCAAGAGCTGCAAAAGTACGAGGTGCTGGAGAATTAGCTTTCATCATCGCTTGCAATTGGCCACTTTGAATGACTCCAGCAGTGACTCAATGTGTCCGATCACTTCAGAAGCAGCAAAAGGTGAACAGAAAGTGGTGACAGTTTTGCCTCATTCACTCGGGATTTTTTGGTCAGAAAGACCAGGGTTGTGTAGCATTTGGAAGACCAGAGGACACTATGGATGAAGCTGCTTTCAAACAGGCATTCCTTTTACCCCTCAGCACGCGCCTCCAAACTGATGTATAGAGTCACTTAAGCCTTCTTAATTTGAATTATCATAATTTCATTTTATGTCACTGATTTAAAAAAGTTCTTGCAACTGTTCAACTTTTCATTTCAATTTGAGAACACCGAGGAAAATAAAAGATCGTCATAGACTGCCTTCAGCACCACACTGAGCACAGTGAAAAAAATCTACTGAACATAACTGCTGCGGTATGAAGAGTCTGTGATAAAACCATTTGCCCTTGATGTTTCTTACAAACGTGGCACCACACAAAAAGTTTCGTACCACTTTAAGTGACTCAACATACTTCCACCGTGCTTAACTTAAAGATGGCTGTAAACAGCTAAATATCTTTTGTGATCTCAGCACTTCCTCCTTGGAGGTGAAGCGTGACGATTGCTGACTTGTTTTGTTTTTTTCCCCATTGTCGTGAGCAAGTACTCTCGATGAGCCACATACTTGGACTACAAACACAATTTCCATTCCATGGATGTAAATCTCTCTTCATTTTGCTCACTAATGGCAGAGCTATGAGTCGATTTCTCTTGGAGCAAATTCGCCCGCACCCTGTACCAAGTGGAGGACTACCTACAGTGTGACACGCGAAAAATGGCCCTCGTGGCGGGCATGCCAAGAGACGGGAGGCGTGCAGACGGCCACGAGCGTGACGGACGGGGGCGAGTAGGAGTGACAGGGGCAGGATAGAAGAGGTGTCACAAGAAAATCTGGAAACGGGTCAAAGGACTCGCAAGGAAAGCTTTTTGACTCACGCAGCAGTACGTACGTACACACTTATACATTGCACAATACAACAGTAGTGGACCTGTACACCAGTGTACACATAGCTTCCTGTCTGCGACACACACAAGAGCTACACACACAGAGGGAGAGAGCACGCGCGCACTCACGCACGCACGGACGACGGCGACGTCTTTGCGGGCGCGCTCTTTTTTGGCCCCAAACACAACTAAACAGCTCTCCCGACAGTCGATACAAGAACGAGGAAAGGGGGAGTAGGGAGAGAGAGCACGACAATGTTGACCCCGCGGCGGCCGAAGCTCGGTATTTAGCCCCGAGTGCCACCATTTTATTCATTCAATGCTTCTTTGAGGGCATCGAACGTGTCCTACTTCGATGCATCCGGCCAGGAGCAGAAGATTTATGGGTGGCCAGGTGTTGCCATCTTTCTTCTTCCGGTGAAGTGATCTCTTTTGGAGTCAGCCAAACGTGACAGCAGACTGAAGAGTTTCTCCCTCTGGAGAGCTGTTATTCATCAAGAAAAGCTTGAAAAAAGGGTAAGCCCGACAGCTCACAGCACGTTGGCAACTCTGGCGTTGTCATCAAGTCTTTGTACGTGTGTAGAAAAACGCTTCGCGATCAATCATGTATTCATATTACGCTCAAATTTGGGCTCGTGTCAACAACGCATTTTGCACGCCACGCACAAGTTGTGCTTTTGGAAAACTGCTGCCAGAACCTGAACGAGAGGGAGGAGGACAATAACGGTTGGTTGGTTGGTTGGTTGGGTATTTTTTGAGAACGACTTCTGCTGTCTGGCCTCCTTCTGGCACTGACTGCAGTCTTTTCCTGAATGCTTCAACACCAGTGCTGACCGCTCCATGATCCTGGTGTTGCAGTCAAGTGGCACAACTTGGCTGATGGACTTTGTGGTTGCCAATGAGCTTGAATTTGAGCTTGAGCCTGAATCTAAGATTAAGCCTGAATCTAAGATTAAGCTTGAATATGAGCTCAAGCTCGAGCTTGAGGTTGAGCCTCTGGACTCTTCCAGAACGCACTGACAGCCGGGTTGACCTCCTCACTGATCCTGGTGGTAATGTCAAGTGATACACGTTAGCGGATGGACCGTGTGGTGGTGCCTGAGCTCCAGCCTGAGCTTGAACTTGTGCTGTAGCTTTGACGATGACTGTCCTCATTTATCATATTATATTTCAACTTGGCGAGCTCCTGACGCAAGCTGGACGACGCCTGCGTCAGTGTTGTTTGTCTTGGACGACTCCAGTGGGAGAAAAGAGTCCACTTTTGGACGTCATTGTAGTAGTAGCTGTTGTTGTTGTGCTCCTGCACATGTAACACGCTGCCTGTAGGACGTGAGAGAAGCTTCAGTCTTATAAGCGAGTGAAGAAATCGATTTGCCTTCCCTCATTTCCTTCCATAATAAATGCGTCCCCACCATAATTACAGGTTCTTGAAAAAGCTCATCGTATAAAAAAAGAGCTTGCGCGATTATTATGCGCAACTACGAGAACCCCCTTTATTTATGGCGATCGTTGTTGAATATGGAAATTATCGAGGACCCGTCTTGCATGATGTTCGTTCTAGGGCTATCCTTGAGTCGAAATCTCCTCACTCAAATCACACCGAGTCACGGGCCACGAGTCAAATTTCGAGTTATCAGCAGAACTAGCTTCTATGCAGTGGCGTCTTAGGGGAAAGTGTAAAGCTGACCCTTTAAACGGGTTCCACTGTATAAATACAGATTCGGGGCCATCAGCGTGGTGTCAGCTGAGCCAGGGACAACGGAGATGGGGACAACAGAGCCGGGGGACAACAGAGCCGGGGGACAACAGAGCCGGGGGACAACAGAGCCGGGGGACAACAGAGCCGGGGGACAACAGAGCCGGGGGACAACAGAGCC
>JAAUXU010046142.1_pt1 | contig 29481 bp, 26 predicted proteins | sample 7278151 | NCBI WGS metagenome assembly JAAUXU01 (sample SAMN14350113, study PRJNA611818) | marine sediment metagenome | isolation source: surface marine sediment (1.8m) | place: French Polynesia: Moorea | collected 2018-08
ATTGGTAGTCTTATTGTTCTGATGCACAATGACGTGGTGTTGCCGGACGCCTGGCTTGACGCATTTTTGACGGGTATCAAATCTGAACCGAATACCGGTATCATTGGTCCAATGGTTAATAGAACGACAGGGATCCAGCAGGTTTTGCAAGCCGAAGAATTTGATCGGACCGATTTTGAAACTGACGCCGCCGCGTTTTTTGATCAAAACCAGCACAGAAGGGTAAGGACGTCTAAACTATCGGATGTCTGTCTGGGTTTTCGGCATGGGCTAATCGTCAAAATCGGATCTTTTGACGAAAAGTTTATTTCGGCCGAGCTGGCTGTTGAAGATTTTTGCAAGCGTGTGGCAGCAGCCGGTTATCAGAATTGGGTGGCCGCCGATACGTATGTCTACCATTACGATCGACATAAAGCCAATAAGAATAGCGGTGCGAAACTTTCGGCCGCTAGCGAAGATCTCAAAAAATACAGAGAAAAATGGAATGACATCCAAAACCCTGATGTCAATGCCTTTAAGACGATCGAGCTGTTGACGGGAGCAAAAGAAATCAGTCAGAAAGGTCAGGTTAATCAAGCGGTTGATGCCTTACTGGCTGCTATCGGTACCCAGCCGGAAGAAAAACGCTTATACGTCGCTTTGGCAAAAGTTCTTATCGCAGCCAAACGTTTTCAAGATGCCAAGGATGCCTTAAATGAAATACCCCCAAGCAACGGACATGCTGATCTGCAAAAGCTTGAATTACTGGGATATGCTGAAGTCGGACTGTCAAATTATAATGCGGCGCAGATCTGCCTCGATCAATTGCTGGCCCTAAATCCCAAACATGCATCCGGGTTAAACCTAAGGGGTATTCTGGCGTATCACAACGGTGATCGCGATCTAGCTGAAAAGCACTTCCAGGCAGCGGTTAAGGCAGATCCCGGTTACGGTGAACCCTATTCGAATCTAGGGACGCTTCAATTGGAAGCCGAACGGCAGAAGGACGCGCTGGCGTCTTTTGAGAAAGGTTTTCGACTGGCACCCACAGACCTTGACATTGCAGCAAATTATCATAGCCTGGTTGCCGAAATCGGAAGCTATGAGAGAGCAGAAACAATTGTGCGCGAAGCAGCTGCCCTTTATCCGCACAACCAGAAAATCAAATATATGCTGATCGATTTTCTGATCCAGCAGGGTAAATATGAAATGGCCATGTCTGAGATTGAGAGTGCCATTATCAAATTTGGTATGGCTGACGGCATTTTAGCAGCCGCGCTGAAAATCAGAAAAAAACTGGGGCCCATGACCATCCAGAAATCCACGCAAAAGGTTCCAGTTTCGGTATGTATGATTGTCAAGGATGAAGAAAAGTATTTGGCCAGATGTCTTCACAGTGTTAAACCCCTTGTCGACGAGATGATTGTGGTGGATACGGGCTCTACGGACCAGTCGAGAGACTTAGCGATTGCCTTTGGCGCTAAAGTTTATGATTACCAATGGAGAAATGATTTTGCCGCCGCACGAAATTTTTCGATTTCCCAAGCCTCGGGTGATTGGATTTTAATCCTTGACGGAGATGAAGTGATTTCCTCGCTGGATTATGACCGCTTCAATGAAATTGTTGCCCAAAAACCCAATTCGCCGGTTGCTTATAACATCACCACCCGTAATTATAACCCACTGGCCAACTTTGTCGGCTGGGTACCCAATGACGGGCAATACCCGGCAGAAGAAGCTGCCATTGGCTGGTTGCCCAGTGAAAAGGTGCGGCTGTTTTATGGCAAAGATCAAATCAGCTTTGAAGGGGCGGTACATGAACTGGTCGATCCGGTATTACATCGAAAAAACATTAAAATCAAAGATTGTGGTATTCCGATACACCATTACGGGCGGCTGGATAAAGCCAAACTGGATCGCAAAGGCGAAATATATTTTGAAATCGGTCAAAAAAAGCTCTCTGAGACGGGTGAAGACGTCAACGCATTGCGGGAGCTGGCGATTCAAGCCACCATTTTGGAGCGTAACCAGGAAGCGCTGGATTTGTGGCAACGACTGCTGACGGTAAATCCGTTTCCCGAGCTGGCCGCTATCGCTTATGTGAATATGGGCACGGTTTACAGTCGACTCGAAGATTTTGAAGCTGCTATGGATGTGGCCCAAAAAGCACTCAAGTATGATCCAGAGCTGAAAGAGGCCCAATATAACTACGCAGTGGCTGAATTGCACTGCGGAAATGCACCAGCCGCTGTCAAAACGCTTGAGAATCTATTGCGCGGGTTTCCAGATTACCCACCGGCACGGTTTATTTTAAGTGCCGCATATTGTTGCGCGGATCAAAAACAAAAAGGTCTTGAGGGTCTAAAACAGCAGAAAAATACGTCCATGGGCAAATTTCTGGAAATGCCTTCTCTGGAACTCGGCCAGAGCCTGATCGCAGCCCACCAGATACACTATGCATTGCTCGTGCTCGGGGCGGCAATTGAATGCGATATTGTTAATAAGGAGATTATAGAGCTGTTCACCGAGTGCATTAAACTAAACGATAAGAACCGCAACATGTCTGAGATCCCATCATCCGATTTGGCGCACCATCAGCCGGATACGTTTGATAACTTATCGCATTAATCATATTATTAGGCACGCTTATACTAAAGGAATGCCTGAGAAAGCCTTTGAATTGAATTCCAAGCTCATGTCTTCAACGGAGATCGACGCCATAGATCTGTCCGCCATACTGCAACGCGGTTTAAAACTTCATCAGCATGGTGAATTAGAGCAGGCCGAAAACGATTACCGCAAGATTCTGCATGCCAAACCCGGACATGCGGACGCGTTGCATCTGCTTGGTGTGATCTGCCATCAACGGCAAGATAATACAACCGCTATTGATTTAATTAGCCGTGCTATCGACGTTATTCCTCATCAGCCTATTTATCACGCCAACCTGGGCAATGCTTTGCGCGACAGCGGCCACTACCAGAGGGCGATTGACAGCTATTATAAAGCGCTGCAGTTCAAGCCGGATTTGGTTGAAATCCATATTAACTTGGGTATCGCCTTGCATCAATTAGCCGAGTTTGAGCGTGCGGAAACCGCCTATCGCCAGGCGATCACTTTAAAGCCTGACAGTGTCGAAGCCCATTACAATCTGGGCAACACCCTCAAAGAGCAGCAGCGATTCAATGACGCCATAACCTGCTATCGGCAGGCATTGCGCATCAATCCAAATTTTTTAGAGGCCCACTATAACTTAGCCAACGTGTTGGAAAAGCAAGGGTGCTATGATGATGCCATTGATTGTCTAAACCAATGTTTGCGTATCCATCCTCAATGGGCCGAGGCCTATAATAATCTAGGCAATCTTGTTAAGCGCCAGGGCCTATATGAGCAGGCATTTTCGCATTACCAAATGGCCGTTAAGCTGAAACCCGGTCTTTATGCCGCTCAAAATAATTTGGGCAATGCGCTTAAAGATCAAGGCTATTATCCTGAGGCAATTGCCTGCTATCAAAAATCGCTGCAGGCTCACCCCCAGTATGCCGAAGCGCATTTAAATTTAGGGATATGCCTGGCTGAATTAGATCGCCCGGCCGAAGCCGTCGATCATTTTCACGAAGCCACCCGCATACACCCGGAATTTGCAGAAGCTCACAATTATATGGGGCTAACACTGGCTGAAATGGGAAAGCGAGACGCGGCCATTGATTGCTTTAAAAAAGCGATTGAGATTAACCAGGCCTACACTGAGGCATACAGTTATCTGATGTATGAGTTGCAGTATGCCTGTGATTGGCAACAGCTGCAGATCTATTTGCAAAGATTCGATCGGTTAAGGCGCCAAGACACTCGTGATCACCTCATGCTGGCTGAGCCACCCTTTCTTCAGATGGCACGGCAATCAGATCCGCTGCAGCAGCTGGACAATGCCCGACTGTGGTGCCGAAAATGCGCACAGCCCCTTCCAAATTCAACATTAGGGTTTTCATTTGAATCCCGACGACAAAAAACCGGCAAACTGACGGTGGGCTATCTTTCCGGTGATTTTCATGATCATGCCACCGCCCATTTGATGCGCAGTCTTTTCGGTCTTCATGACCGAGACAAATTTAACATTTGTACATACTCATATGGTCCGAACGATCACAGTGTTTATCGAAAACAAATATGTGAACAAAGTGATCAATTTGTGGACATCCACATGTGGTCTCATATTGATGCGGCTAGTCGGATTTACGACGACGGCGTCGATATTTTAGTCGACCTAAAAGGGCATACAAAAGGGGCCCGGCTGGGCATACTGGCGCATCGCCCGGCGCCGGTTCAAGTTCACTATTTGGGGTATCCGGGCACGACCGGTGCCGATTTCATTGATTATCTGATCAGCGACAGAATCGTCACGCCGATTGAACAGTCATCTTTTTATAGCGAATGCCTTGTTTTTATGCCTTCCAGCTATCAGGTCAATGATCACCATCAAAAAATTGCTGCCCGCATCTGGACAAAAAAAGAATTGGGGCTGCCGGAGACAGGGTGTGTGTTCAGTTCATTTAATTTGCCGTATAAAATAGATCCGCTGATGTTTGATTGCTGGATGCGCATATTGAAACAAGTTCCAGACAGTGTCTTGTGGCTGTTTAAAGGCGGTGAAACAACGACACATAATCTCCAACATCAAGCCTGCATCAGAGGCGTTGATCCATGTCGGCTGGTATTTGGCGAAAAATTGCCCAAAGCCGAGCATCTGGCGCGGCTGCAGTTGTCCGATCTGACACTGGACACCCGAATTGTCAACGGACACACAACCACCAGCGATTCATTGTGGGCTGGTGTACCGGTAATTACCCTGATGGGGGATCAATTTGCAACGCGAGTTTCAGCCAGTTTGCTGGGTGCCGTCGGACTATCTGATTTGGTCGTGGACGATTTAGACGCTTACGAACAACTGGCCGTTCGATTGGGCTCCCAGCATACAGAACGTCAAAGCATCAAAATGCAATTGTCAGCGAACCGATTGACAACCCCCTTGTTTGATACGCCTGAGTTTATCGGTCATCTGGAGACAGCTTACCAAAAAATGTGGTCTATATTCAGGGAAGGAAGGGCTCCACGGCAAATTGAAATTGTTGCGGACTAGTTCATAAGGTTAGCTAAAAACGCGATAGAAAAAATTAAAAACGGCCTCTTGAGAAAGAGGCCTTTTTTTGCTCTTGATGATAACCATCAGATGTCTGCTTGAGATCGGCTCATCTTGTCATTTTAATGAATTGCTAAAGTGCCTGTTCAGGCGATCCTCTTAGCCCGGCAGCCAGATTATTGTTGATATTGATGACGATATTCAGTTTTTCAGGTGACGGAAATGCCATGGTTTCAAAAATACGCTTATCGATAAAGGCCGCCAGGCGCAGAATATCGAGACGCAATTTTTTGGGCATCTCGTGATCGTCGCGCGACAGCTCGCTTTGGAAAATACTCCAGATGCGCTGGTTGTATTTAAGGGCTTCATCCAATTTCAGATCTCGGTCCGGGGCATTCCAATTATCCTGGCACTCCTTGAGTTTTATCGCGGCTTTGGTGAGCACGGCCGCTTCAATTTCGCGACCGGATTGGGTGGCTTTGCCGACACTTTCATATGCTTTCAGTGAGTGGGCCTGGGTCTGCATGCTTTAGAACCTCCTGTTCATAGTTTATTAAATGGCGGGCCAGTTTTAGAGCCCGGTAATAATTTCCGATTAGAATATGCTCGTTAATTTCGTCGATATGACCGGTTAAACGCGGAATAGCGTCAAGCAGCTGGTGAACCAGCTTCCAATAGGCTTGCTGATGCTCGGTTAGATTTTCAGAATCGATGTACATTAACTGGATAACGAAATATATCTGACGGCAATACGAGGTTGCATCTTCCTGGCACAGTATATCTTTCTGGCGCAGAACCGGCACACTGTTTTCAATGATCAGGTCCGTATTTTTACTGTTGCCGTTGGTTAAAACCGCGCCGCCGATAATCATTTTTTCATTGGGTTTTAAGGTGATTTTGAGGGCCATTTTTAAACTGTCCGTTCATTTGCCTGTCCGTTTAACGCCTGAGAAGCATAGGATCTTTAAAAACCGCTGAATCAGACCGGGATTAGAATTGGCGATAAGGCGTCAGATATGGAGGGGGATCGCTCCCCCTCCAAATCGGCTATCTGATTTAGAATAATCTCAGAACTCCCTGAGCGGCTTGACCGGCCAGACTCAATGAGGTCGTACCCAACGCCTGACGCGTTTGCAGCATCAGCATGTTGGCGCCTTCCTCATTCATGTCGGCCTCGGTGAGTTTCGCCGCACCGTCGTTTAGGGTGTTGATCATCTGGGCACTGAACTCCTCACGCGCGGTGATGATCGACAGGTTGTTGGACAGCTTCTTGGATTCAGTTCTCAACGCACCCATAGCGGTTTCAAGGTTGTTGATCGAGCTCTGAATGTTGGCAGCATTGACCGTGGTGTTGCCACTGGTAACCCAGTTGGTGCCACCGGCGGTGACTTCTGAGCTCAAGCCACTAATGTTGAAGTTGGTTGAGGAGTCACCAAAACCGGTCAGTTTTAAAGTGGAATCGCCGGCGGTCGGTGCAAATTCTACCGTCATTTCACCCGATTGCAACAGGTTGACGCCCTTGTAATTGGCATCCGCAGCCATCCGGTTGATCTGCGTCATAACCGTTGCATACTGGCTGGCAAAGATCGTGGCATCTGCGGCCGTAGCCGACAGAGCTGACTGAGCCAGAGATTTGGCCTGGGCAATCAGGTTGTTGATACCTTCAACACCCACGTTGGCGGCCTTGATGGTCTGGATGGCTTCCGACATGCCGTCTTTACGTCCGGCAAGGTCGGTGGCCCGTAATTTATGTTCCTGGGCGGCAAAAAAGTTGATCGGATCATCCAGGGCGGTGTTGACGCGCAGACCGGTGGCCAGGCGTTTCTGGGTGACTTCAAAATCCTTGGACGTTTGCTGTAGGCTGAACAAATTGGCCCGCATACCAGCAGTTAAATTAATTGTACTTAGTGCCATGATTAAATTTCCTTTCCTAGGTTGTTGATTTTGGCGTTCTTGCCAATTGGGTTTATCAAATTTTTGCTAATCATTGTTTCTTGGTGGCCGTAATGGGTCTTTCTGATGTTGCCCCGCCTCCTTTCAGACCCTGTTTTTTTGGCTACCAGATTGTTATCGGGAAAATAGTGGATAACTTTAAGTTTTTTTACTATTTGGGTGCTTTTCTGAAGCACGGCTGATTCGCCATGACCGCATGTTTTAACCTCAACACCCTTTTCTGTATTATCGGTCTTTTGGAAAGTTACTTGATCTTGCTGGCAGGCATGGCGGGAATCCAAAATCTTGGGTCGAAATTTTTCATTAACCGCTGGCAGAATTGGGCTTTGAATGATATAATTTATTGAATTAATGTGGATATTTAACGGGAGGGTCAAAAAAAGGATCCGAATTCGTTGCGATTATTGCATTTGAAGATAAGGTGGTGTATGCAAAGCATCATGCGCATTGAGCACAACAGGCTGTAAAAAACCGACCTAAGACTGGTTCAAACGCATACGGTTTTGCACCAATACCCGATTACGCCAAAGTAAAAATACTTGAGGTTGTTGTGGTCCATCTAAAAATTGATGCCTTAAAACCTGGAATGGTTCTGGCGAGATCAGTTTATAACCAGCAAGACTTGTTGCTGATTGAGAAGGGAACCGCTCTGACCCGCAAACGCATCTGGATGCTCAAAACCTGGGGAATCGAGCAGATCAGCGTTAAAGGGCGGGGCCAAAAGAGTGAATCATCTGAATACACGGTTGAGTTTGAGACCCGCGAGAGTATTGAAAAGGAGCTGCAGGCCAAGTTTGCCGACGTGGTGGATGATCCGGTCATGCAGGAAATCATGAAGGCCGCCAGCCGGCAGCTGCAAAAGAGCTTAACGGATCCGGATAAGCAAAATGAAAGCACCTGATATCGACCGAGTCATTTCGCGGGTAGAGGATCTGCCGACTTTGCCGCGAACCGTTCTGAGGATAACAGAGCTTGTCAACGATCCCAAGTCCTCCGCCCGGGATCTGGCCAGAATCATTACCGACGATCAGGTTTTGGCTGCCCGGTTGCTAAAATTGGTAAATTCATCTTTTTATGGATTTCCTCAGCGAATTTCAACGATCACCGGGGCCATCGTGCTGCTGGGCTTTGATGCCATTCGCAATTTGCTGCTAACCACTTCTGTGTTTGACCTTTTTTCGAATCGTAAAAAAATCAGTCTGATACGCCAGGAACAGTTCTGGGATCACTCACTGGGATGTGCAGTAGCCGCTAAGGTGATCGGCAAACATTTGCGCTACGACAAGGTTGAGGAGCTGTTTGTTGCCGGTCTTTTGCATGATATTGGAAAAATTGTAGAAATGATATTTTTGTCCCAGGCCTTCAAAGATATTAACCGGCTGGTTGGAGATAAGAATATACTGATGATCACAGCCGAGGAAACCATTCTAGGCTACGGTCATCCGGAAGTCGGGAAATTGCTGGCTGAACGCTGGAATTTGCCCCCTAAATTGGTGAGCGTCATTTTACACCATCATCAGCCCAGTACGGCCGGTCGTTTTGCATTTGAAGCTGCCATTGTGCATCTGGCGGATATTCTGTGCCGCTCCCTCAATATCGGCTATGCGGGCGACAACAAGATGCCGGCACTGGATAAAGCTGCCTGGGATAGTTTGCGGATCAGACCTCAAGCCATTGAAGCACTTCTGGCCGACATCCAAAAGGAATTTGATGATATCAGCCTTTTTATTACCTATACCCCCTAATACGGACCCTGATAACGGTTTTGGCAAAATGCAAAATTGCATATTGGATTTAATTTTAGATCAGTAGGGGCAAATGGGTTTGCCGCCATGGGGATGCGCCCCAAGCTTTATTCCAACAACCTAAATTTATTCCTCATTTAAAATCTTTGCCCTAAAACCGGACAGGACTTCAATCCAGAATCGGGCTGCTCTTATATCCCATCAAGCGGGGGTGAACACAAATTATTTCATTTAGCAAAAGCCAATGGCGACATTTTTTGCAGATTGCAAAAATTAGTGCGCTGAATCGGCAAATTATTGGCTCCCAAATTCAGCCGGAAAGGCTGCTTGTTATTTTCTTCGCCAACACCCACATTTTGTAAAGCCATTGTTTAGCACAAAATATAGTGGCACCAGATCTTACCCATACCTTCATGTTGAGCTGTATTTTTCTGCGACTGGAATCACGCGACATTCTTCCGCTATGCTACCCACCATATGTTAGTTGACGGCATGGTTATTGCTAAATCCGTCCTTGTCTCTGATCACTCAGATCACGCGCGAGCTACGCGGAAAAAGATGACCTCATTATAAAATTCAGCACTCCCGGCGAAGTTAGCAACTGTTTCTAAACCCATTCAAAGGAGGAGAAGGTGCAGAATTTGGCCGTCAGCAAAGTTCCAGCCCCCAATTCCGATCTTTTTGTTAAAAACTCAATGGTTCTGGCGCAACTCAATTCGCATGATTCATGCAATGCCATCATCGGTCGTAGTGAAAGGATGCAAGCGGTTTTCGAGTTGGTTGAAAAAGTAGCCGATAGTGACAGCACGATTTTGATCACCGGTGAAACCGGCACAGGCAAAGGACTGGTGGCCAAAGCAATTCATCAAAGATCCAATCGTAAAAATAAACCATTTATTTCAATAAATTGTGGTGCAATACCTGAAAATTTACTTGAGAGTGAACTGTTTGGACATGTGCGGGGTGCATTCACCGGTGCTACGGTTTCCAAATCAGGAAAATTTGAACTGGCCCATGGCGGCACGATTTTTTTAGATGAGATCGGCGATATGAGTCCTGATTTGCAGGTCAAGGTGCTCAAGGTTTTGGAAGAGGGTGAATTTGAGCAGGTCGGTGGTGCCAAAACCATTAAAGTGGATGTCAGGGTGATTGCAGCGACACATCGCGATTTGCCAGAAGAGGTAAAAAATGGACATTTTCGAGGCGATCTGTTTTACCGACTTTACGTCATTCCCATTGGCCTTCCTGCTCTAAGAGATCGTAGAGCTGATATACCCTATTTGACCTCCTATTTTATTCAAATGTATAATAACAAGAATAATAGGCAGATAGATGGGATTTCTGATGAAGCACTTGATGTTATGGTGCATTATGGGTGGCCGGGAAATGTGCGCGAGCTTCGCAACGTCATCGAAAGACTGGTGGTGCTCATCGGTTCGGGCCAGATCTCATTAAATGATTTGCCAAAAGAGCTTATGGTGGTTAACGGGTATCAAAATAACCAGTCCATAGAGGTTACAGACGCGGGAATCTGTTTAAACAGCGCTGTTACCGAGTTTGAGAAAGATTTAATATTACAATCTTTGGAAAAAACCAAATGGGTCAAAAATAAAGCTGCCAAACTGCTCCAATTGAACCGCACAACTTTGGTAGAGAAAATTAAGCGTCACCGAATTCAACAATACGCCACTTGACCGATTGTATTTTGATTTCCAATGAGAAGCGTTTGATTCACCGTGCTGCCTGATTGGCGCACTCCCACTCGAGAAAAATCCCGACGGTCCGATCATGCGGTTTTCCCAGACCATACCGTGTGATTCAGCCACATACGGATCTATCCCTTGTAGTGTTCACTTTGTCTTTCAAAACCGGTACTTGAGCGTCAATGCGGTGACGTGTGCGACGTGAAAAATTGACAGAACTTGGAACCTAATCACCATCGAAGTGACTGAAATTTAGTTAAATTATTTTGGGTTTTGCGCATCAGTGAGATTGTGCAAAAATCCTTTTATTAAACAAGATATTTTTTAATATTAATTATTTAAACATTATTTCAAGTGGTTATATTAATCAGCGACTATTTTACAATTCGACTCACCACCCGAAAAGAAAAGTGGCAGATGCAGAACCGCTCCTGCATCCTAAACAGCTGAAACCGCTAGTCTTCCATGGCATGATAATTGCTCAATTGATGCGCGTCAAACCTGTTTTGCGGACCTTTTGATGTAACAGGTGTTTTTAATAAAATAAATATAAATAACGGATAGTTAAGAATTAAATGCCATCTTCTAAAAATGTTATTACGGCGGTCAATACTGCCGCTGCAAAACCAATTGCTCAAAATTGCTACATGACACCTATTTTTGAAAGTATCCCGACCGGTGTGGTGGCATTGGACCCAGCGGGCAAAATTGTCAGCTTTAACCGAACCGCCGAGCAGATAACCGGATATGCTGCCAAAGACGTATTGGGCCACACATTCGAGCAGGCGTTTGAAGCCGGCTATTTTCAACATCCGGCGCTGGATATCAAGAAGATTCTCAAAACGAAAGCGACCACCGAAATACAAACAATACTCGTGCCCGCCAACGAAAAACAGCAGTTGCATCTGAATGTCGCCGTATCTCCCCTGAATTCGGTCAACGATGGCAATATTGGGACGTTAGTCTCTCTGACCGACATCACGCGGATGCAAAGCGCTGAGTTGCAGGCCAAACGCACAGGTCGATTGGCGGCGATGGGTGAGATGGCTGCCCGAATTGCCCATGAAATCCGTAACCCACTAGGCAGTATCGAGTTATTCTCAACCATGTTGGTTGCTGATTTGCAGGAATTTGATGAGTTGAAAACATTGGCAGAGCATATTTCTGCGGGTGTTAAAAGCATTAATAATATTGTTTCCAACTTGTTGCTGTTTATGCGCCCGGATCAGCAGCTGGACGAACAGGTGTTAGACGTTCATGAGGCATTAAAAGATTCTCTGTTTTTTGCCGGGCATTTGTTGGATGCCCAGGACGGTATTGAGGTTCAGACCGAGCTGATCGCAGAAACGATGTCCATCAAGGGTGATCTGGAATTGCTCAAGCAGGTTTTTTTGAATTTAATCTTAAATGCCATCCAGGCGATGTCCAACGGGGGTCGATTGGTGATTTCTACCCACAAAACCAGCAGCCTATCCGGATCACTATTGGCTGAAGTTCATCTGGTTGATAACGGTTGTGGGATTGCACAGGCAGATTTGCCCAAAATTTTTGACCCATTCTACACCACTCGCAAGAAGGGTACCGGATTAGGGCTGACCATTGTTCATAATATTATCAAAATGCATGGCGGCAGCATCGATATTACCAGCAGCCCCGAGGGCACCCGATGTGTTCTGACCCTGCCGGTCTGGGCTGAACCACAAGGAGATGTTGACAACATTTAAAGTGTTAGGCGGAGTTTTACATTATGGGCCTTGCGCCAATATTAATCGTCGATGACGAATCGGAGATGCGCAGCGCACTTTCACATGCGCTCACCAGAAGTGGTTTTAGCGTTGAGAGCACGGTTAGCGGCACGGACGCTCTGGTTAAGATCAAAAAAGATCCGATCAGCCTGGTCATCACGGACCTAAAAATGCCTGGAATGTCAGGTATGGAACTTATCGGAGCGCTAAAGAAGCTAAAGCCCGAGATTGCGGTCATTGTGATCACCGCCTTTGGTTCCATCCACAATGCAGTTGAGGCCATGCAAGCCGGCGCAGCTGATTATTTGTTGAAGCCGTTTTCATTTGAAACCTTGGTGGCGACGGTCAAAAAAGTCCTTGGGTGTATGGATGAAAATGGTGATAAATGGCCATCAAAGCAAATGTCTAATCCTACAGCAACAGTTAAGACATTAGTTACTAATAATATAAAATTATTAGATATTTTAAAGCTTGCAAAGAACGTGGCAGCCAGCCGCTCAACCATTCTGATTCAGGGCGAGAGCGGAACCGGCAAAGAACTATTGGCTGCTTACATTCATGAAAACAGCGGCTATCCGGACGAACCCTATGTAGCGCTCAATTGCGCAGCTTTACCAGAAACGTTGGCTGAAAGTGAGCTGTTCGGTCATGAAAAAGGTGCTTTTACCGGTGCTGTGGGTCGTAAAATGGGCAAGTTTGAACTGGCCAAACACGGAACTGTTGTGCTCGATGAAATCAGTGAAATGACACCGCCTCTGCAGGCCAAACTGCTGCGCGTTTTGCAGGAAAGGGAGATCGATCGGATCGGGGGCAGCCGATCCGTTCCCATGAATGCGCGTGTGGTGGCTATTAGCAATGTGGATTTGAAAAAAGCCGTATCAGAACGCAAATTTCGTGAGGATTTGTATTATCGCATCAATGTGGTGCCATTTACCATTCCACCGCTCCGAGAACGCAAAGGGGACATCCCGCTTCTGGTGACGCATTTTCTCGAGAAATTTTGTCAAATGAACCAGAGGGAAATGCTCAAGATGTCCGATGCCGCTCTGGCGCGATTGGTCGGCAATCCTTGGAAAGGCAATATCAGAGAACTGGAAAACACGATCGAGCGGGCGGTGCTCATCAGCAACGGCCCCAAACTGTTACCGGAGCACCTGTTTTTAGACGTTGACGAATTTGATGACGCCGCCCAGCCGGCCATTTCGATTCAGGCCGGTATGACGGTCAAGGAGATGGAAAAGAAATTGATCACCAAAACCCTGAGTGATGTTGACGACAACCGTACCCGGGCTGCGGAATTGCTTGGCATCAGCATTCGAACACTGCGAAACAAGCTAAAAGAATACAAACAGGAACTGGAAGCATCTCAGGCTGAAACCGCAGCTCAAAACAGTTAGATATTCTAACGCCGGCAAGGGCCCGTATGTAAACGGTTAGACGGTAGTTTTTGCCGCTTGCAGGTTTGCAGCCCATGAAAAGATATATAGGTATTATTCTGTATTTATTGAATAAATGTATATTCCTGCTCTCAGTATGCCGTCTCAGCACGCTGGTATGAAAATTGCTCGATCTAATATTAATGCGTTTAATAAAACCACGAAGAGCACGAGGAGATAATAATTGTAGTGACTTCAAAGCCCCTTCGTGCCCTTTGTGGTGGAAAACTGCCTTGATTAATAGAAACAAATTATTTTTGAGGCCCTAAGCACATGAGGAGAAAGTTGCCTATGCCAACGGAAACACTTTTTGAAGGGACTATTTCGAGCCTTCAAAAAACCCTTAACAGGGGTTCCTTGCGACATCGGGTGTTGACATCCAATATCGCCAATATAGATACGCCCAATTACAAAGCATTTGAGGTCGTTATGGAGGATGTGCGCCAGGGAAAAGACAGTTCCGCAAGACCTCTGACGTTGATCCGCACCGGACCCCGGCATTTAAACGGGCGCCGGCAGACCAGCGATGATGTCAAGATCAAACAAAGCGATCCGTCGCCGCTTAACTTGAGGGCTGACGGCAATACCGTTGACTTGGACCGGACCATGGGTAAATTAGCAGAAAATACCATTTTGTACCGGACTGCTGCCCAGCTTATTAAGAAAAAATTTCAGGGACTTAGGAATGTTATTCAAGGAGGAGGGAAATAATCATGGATTTCTTTGATGCCCTTCACGTCAGCTCATCGGGATTATCAGCGCAGCGTCTTCGCATGAACCTGATTTCTGCCAATCTGGCCAATATCAATACCACGCGCACAAAGGACGGCGGGCCCTATCGCCGCCAAGATCCGATTTTTGCTGCCCAGCCACACGCAGTCTCATTCCGCGAAATGCTGCGTTCCCGGCAAACAGAATATTTAAAAGAAGTCGCTGTAGTGGATATTGTCGAGGATACCCGTAAGCCGATTATGAAATACGATCCCACCCATCCCGATGCAGATGATAACGGTTACCTGGCCATGCCCAATATCAATCTGATGGAAGAAATGGTGAATATGATCTCAGCTACACGAAGCTATGAAGCCGGTGTGACCGCTATTCAATCCGCCAAAGACATGGCGCTCAAAGCACTTGAAATAGGACAATAATCATGAATGAAGTCAGTTTTCAAAAAGATCTGCCGTCTTTAATTGGTCCGGAATCCGGCAGCCGGGCGACTGAAAAACCGGATAGCGCCTCATTTGGCAATATGTTGGCGCGTTCGCTGGATGAAGTCAACCAGTTGCATGCCGCCTCAGATGATGCTGTTCAGAAATTAGCGGCCGGCCAACAAAAGGACATTCACCAGACCATGATCGCGATGGAAAAAGCGGATGTAGCCTTTCAGCTATTGATGCAGGTGCGCAACAAGATCATTGCCGCCTATGACACGATCATGCGCATGCAGGCCTAAAATCGGAGATTGTCGATGCCCTTTCGTCAAATTTTATCACAACTGCAAACTTTTTTTAAAAGCATCAGTATTGGCAAGCGCATTGCTCTGCTGACACTAACTGTGGGCTCGGTGGCTGCATTTGTATTTTTAATGAATTGGGCCGGCAAACCTGAATTTCATCCGTTGTACAGCAACCTGGATGCCAACGATGCCGGGGTTATCCTCAGCCGATTGAAAGACCAAAAAATACCGTATCGCCTTTCGGCCAATGGCAGCACTATTCTCATCCCGCAGGAATTGATCTATGAAACCCGCATGGACCTGGCATCCGAAGGGTTGCCCCAGGGTGGCAGCATGGGTTTTGAGCTCTTTGACAACACCAAACTGGGCATGACCGAATTTGCCCAAAATGTGAACTATCAAAGAGCGCTGCAGGGTGAACTGGTGCGCAGCATCAATGGTTTTGAAGAGGTTGAGAGTTGCCGTGTCCATATTGTGATGCCTGAAAAATCGTTGTTTGTCGAAAACGAAGAATCAGCATCGGCCTCTGTCGTTTTGAAATTGCGTCACGGTAAGTGGCTCTCGCCGCAACAGGTTCAAGGCATCGTGCACCTGGTATCTTCAAGTGTATCGCGCTTGAACCCTGAAAATGTAACGGTGGTGGACAGCAACGGCAGATTGCTAACCGGCCGAAACAACCCTTCTGGTGTGGCTACACTGAGTTCGGATCAACTTGACCACCAGGTAAAAGTGGAACGCAAATTGGAAAATCGGGTGTTGTCGATGCTCGAAAAGGCCCTGGGCGCCAACCGGGCCATTGTGCGTGTTTCCTGCGCATTAAATTTTAAACAGCATGAATTGACCGAAGAGCGATATTTACCTGAAAATCAAGTCGTTCGCAGTGAACAGACTTACAATGAAACCGCCAAAGACGACGAGATGATTCCCAAGGGCATTCCCGGGATTCAATCGAATCTGCCTGAAAGCAGTGCAGCTGCTACCCAAAAGACCGAAGACGAAAATACCACTTTTGCCAAACAGGATCGAACCGTAAACTATGAAATCGGCAAATTGACGAGTCGCACCCTGGAACCGGTTGGTGGAATTGACCGTATTTCAGTTGCGGTGATGGTTGACGGCACCTACACGACGAAGGTGACCGAGGACGGTGAGACAGAGGTCTCCTATGCGGCCCGCTCTCCTGAAGAATTGACCAAGATTGAAAACCTGGTGAAACGGGCTGTCAATTATGATGCGGATCGTGGCGATCAAGTCGAAGTGGTCAATATCCCTTTTGAATCGACACCCATCACGCAGGCAGACGCAGAATCGACCATCGAGCGCTGGCTGACGCAGCTGAACAAATACAAGCCTTATTTCAAATATACGTTTTTGAGTTTGTTTTTGCTTCTTTCGTTTATGTTTGTGGTAAAGCCCCTGATCAAGTGGCTGACATCGCATACAACCGGTGAGACTGAAATTTTAGGACAGCTTCCAAAAACTGTCGGTGAGCTGGAATCTGAATACGGCGCTGATCCCAAACAATTGGCATTCACGGATGAAATATCGCAATTGATTACCCGCGACAATGATGCCTCTGTGGGCGTGATGCGCGACTGGCTAAAGGAAGAGTAGGGCACCCATTTAGGTTTCATAACATATGGACTCACAAAGTATAACAGGGCCGGTGAAAGCGGCCATTCTGATTCACGCGCTGGGCAGACCTTTGGCGGAACGACTGCTTCAGCGGTTGAATGCGTCGGAGAAAGAACGCATTCAAAGCCATCTGGCGCAGATTCGGACCATATCGCCTGCGGTTGTTGAGCAGGTCGCCCGGGAATTTGCCGCTATTGCCCAGCGCTATCGGAAAAATCAGGCCGCCGGGTCTGTTGCTGCCGACGTCAATGAAAACGCGGCTGGCGGCGATACCACTGCTGAAACCAGCGGATTAGAAGCCCTTAAGTCGCTAAATGCTGATCAGGTATACGACCTGATCAAAGATGAACAACCACAGACCATCGCCATCATCCTGGTGCATCTTCAAAGCAGCGTTGCCAGTGATGTTATCGGAAAATTGCCGGATGAAATTAAAACAGAAGTGGCCATGCGGATCGTCAATTTGGATAAGGTAACGGCTGCAATCGTTGATGAAGTCAATGCGGTTTTAAAAGAAATTTTAAAAACCAAACAAAATTCAATCTCCAATGTCACCGGCGGTGTTGACCGTCTGGCGGAAATGTTGAATCAGACCGATGAAATATCCAGCGAGCTGATATTAAACGAGCTGGAAGAAGCGGACATGGACATGGCCGCCCAGGTCAAACAACGCATGTTTGTATTTGAAGACATCCTGCTGGTCGATGACCGCGGCGTTCAAAAACTGTTGCGCAAGGTTGAGACTATGGAGCTGGCGATTGCGCTCAAAGCGGCCTCTGAGGAGGTTAAGGAAAAGATCTTCAAAAATATGTCAGAACGTGCCGGTGAAATGCTGCAGGAAGAAATAGAAGATATGGGTCCGGTTCGCATGAAAGAAGTGACCGATGCCCAGCAAAACATTACCAATATCATTCAGGAGATGGAGACCAAAGGTGAATTGATCATTGCCGGACGCCGAGGAGATGATATCGTTGACTGATGTGATTAAAAAAGAATCTCAAACGCTGGCAGATGGTTTTCGTCTGCACTATTTTCCCAATATCCCGGTTGATGAAGCCCGCCATCATAGCAGCCACCCGGGCAAAAACAGTGAATTCAAGCGCTCGCACTTTAAAGATATCGACCCAGAACCAACCTGTGCTGCGGAACCAACGGTTTCAGACCCGCTCGAAACGCCGGTTGCGCCATCAGGGCCTGACCTTGATGAGGTCAAAGAAGGTGCATTTCAAAAGGGTTTTCTTGAAGGCAAAAGGGTCGGTTTTGAATCCGGTTCTAAAAAAGCAGCAACAGTCGTTGAAAGTCTGCGAAGCACCCTCGAACAATTGCAGAATGTGCGCGTCGAAATTCATCAAGAAATTGAAAAAGAAGTCACCCACCTGGCGCTATCGATCGCCAAAAAGATTGTTTGTCACGAGATTAAAACCAGCCAGGAAACTGTGGCCTGTGTTGCACGTGAGGCTTTGGCCCGGGTTGACCATCCCGGTAAGATAAAGATCAGGCTCAATCCAGACGATTTGCAGTTCATCCAAGACACCCAGTCTCAATTTACCCGCTTTTTGCAAAGTTTCGACCAGGTCGAATTTGAAGCGCAGGATTCGATTCAAAGCGGGGGCTGTTTGATTGAGACCGATAGGGGAGACATCGACGCGCGGATTGAAAAGCAATTTGAGGCCATAGAAGAAGCCTTCCAAATACAGTTTGATCAGCAGAAACAAGAGAGCCAATAAGCTTAGATGGGAACCAATTTACGCTTCGATAAGTATCACCAATGTTTAGACGCTACTTGCACCATGCAAGCCAACGGTACAGTGACCAACATCGTGGGGCTGGTCATCGAAGCCCAGGGGCCGCTATCCCGACTGGGTACTGTTTGTGATATTTTCACCAAAGGAGATATGCGGAAAATAAGTGCTGAAGTGCTGGGTTTTCGCGATGATAAGGTCATGATGATGCCTCTGGAGGAAATGCGGGGCATCGGTCCGGGCTGCCCCATAGTTGCGCGGCAGCAGCGGGCGGTCATACCGGTCGGCAAGGGGCTGCTGGGTCGGGTCATTGATGGACTTGGCAACCCCATCGACAGCAAGGGCCCGATTTGCGTTGAATCTGAATATCCCATATACGGCACACCGGTCAATCCCCTGTCCCGCCAGCGCATTAGCAAACCGCTTGATCTGGGTATCCGGGCCATTAACGGATTGCTCACGTTGGGTTGCGGCCAGCGAATCGGTATTTTTGCCGGCTCTGGTGTGGGCAAAAGCGTATTGCTGGGTATGATTGCCCGCAAAACCGCTGCCGATGTAAACGTGATTGCCCTGATCGGTGAGCGCGGCCGTGAGGTCAATGAATTTATCGAAAAAGAACTGGGCCCCGAAGGCCTCAAACGATCGGTGATAGTGGTGGCAACCTCTGATCATCTGCCGCTAATTCGCATGCGAGGTGCATTCATTGCGACCGCCATTGCAGAATTTTTCCGTGATCAGGGCCAGCACGTCAATTTAATGATGGATTCGGTCACCCGTTTTGCCATGGCACAGCGGGAAATCGGGCTGGCATTGGGTGAGCCGCCGACCACCAAAGGCTATACCCCATCTGTATTTACACTTTTACCCAAATTATGCGAACGGGCAGGCACCTCTGCTGGCCGGGGCACCATCACCGGTCTGTATACCGTTCTGGTGGAAGGAGATGACACCAATGAACCCATTGCCGATGCATTGCGGTCCATTCTGGACGGTCATATCAATTTGTCACGGGATTTGGCCAACCATGCCCATTATCCGGCCATCGATGTTTTGGGCAGTGTCAGCCGGGTAATGGAGGACATCGTTGATCCGGAACAAAAGCAGAGCGCGCGGAAATTAAAGGAGGTCATGGCCACCTATCGCAAAGCAGAGGATTTGATTAACATTGGCGCTTACGTGGCTGGCAGCAATCCGAAAATCGATTATGCGATCGCAATGATGGGAAAAATCAATCGCTATCTGAAACAGGATATCGATGAAACAACCACTTTTGACGCGTGCGCTTGCCAGCTGACCGAACTGTTTGAATCCTGATTTCCTGTCTTGTGCCTTGGCCCTTAAATATCCAAAAATCACGTTGATCAAAGATTTAGAATTCTTGTCACTGGCCACTTGCTGCTGGCGACTTGCCGCTGGCTCTGCATTACTGAATTCTATCAAGTAGCCAGAGACCAGAGACCAGAAGCCAGTCACCGGGGGTCTGGCACCCAACACCCAAAATCCTGTTTTGTAAATGACTTGTGGAACGCAACCCGATGTATCAATTCAAATTAGAACCGCTTTTAAATCACCGCCGCTATCAGGAAGAGGTTCTTCAAAAAGAGCTGGCTGATCATAAAAAGGCTCTTTTAGCCGAACAGCGGTTATTGCGGGATCTCAAAGATCGGAAACGCCAAAATCTGCAACAACTTCAAATCCGGCAAAAAGAAGGGCGTCCGGCATCTGAGCTTAAACTCTATGTTGATTTCATCGATCACTTGACAGCTGAAATGGAAGCCCAGAGTGAAAAGGTCAGTGAAGCACAGCGACGCTTCGATACCACCCACGAGGCTTTAATTGCTGCCATGAAAAAACGCAAGGCACTTGAAAAGCTGAAAGCAAAAGGCCGCAGAGCCTATGAGCAGGCCGAGCTAACAAAGGAACGCAAACTGTTAGACGATGTGGCCGGCCATCAATTCATTTTAAAGTCCTGAAGACAATAATCATTTCCAACATGGGCTATGTTTTCCCGCTCCCCGAATTGTTGCGCAAGACATCAACTTCCCCGGCTGTTTTTTGGCACTCTGCGATTCTGTTGGGGTGCGCCCAGGGTAAAGGTAAAGATTACCTTTTCAGGAAAATATTGCCCGTAAAATCGCCATTTATTTGTGTTCGCGCAGCTGTCGCCAATCGACCGCCTGTAAATTGCCACCGAACGCCAATAAGTAATAAATCGGAAAATATCAATAGCTTATACTGCAATCCTTTTCGCCTTAAGTTCCTGCCTGAAATATCTATCCTGTTTTCTAACAATTGGCATACTTGATGCACAAAGCATTGACCGTCAACAATATTACCGGCGCCCGCACCGGCCACACCAAGGAAGGATTTTATGTCGTTTGATGCCCTTATGATTCCAGCTGCCCCTCAGCCGCCTGCTGCAGGAACTCACAGCTCACAGAGCACAGATGTCGCGTCGTTTAAAATTGACCGTCCGGCTGAATCTGACGATCATAAACAAAGCTTTCTGACCACCCTAAACCGCGTATCTGAACGCAAATGCAGCAAGCCGGTTTCATCGCAAAAAGAGGTAGCCCATAGCGCCCAAACACATCGGCCGAAGCAAAAATCGGCCCAGTCGGCGCACACCGACAAGGGAACACATCAACATGCGCTTCAAGATTCATCTGCAAAAGCCGAGGTAACCGAATCAATGCCGGAAACACCGTTAACCGCGGAAAAACCGGCCATTGCTGTGCTCCATGATCTTTTGCTGCAACTGTTGTCTGCCGAAGATGGTGCCCTGATCGATGAAGCTTCATTAGATGACAGCGATCAAGCGTTGCCTGCGGCTCTAAACCAATTGATAGGGCGCCTTTACCCAGAAGGACAAGCGCCGAGCGCTGGGCGCGTGGGTATCGGGCCATTTGAACAGCTGCAAACCACGATTTCACCAGAAGCCAACAATCTGGCGTTTCTAAGACATCTGATCAACCGGGCCATCGTGCATCCGTTTGCCGCTCAACCACCGAATGCCCAAGGTGAAAACGCGTCTTTTGATTTTTGGCGAACCTTGACAGCAGCGATACCCGAAGGCGCTATTACCGGTGGCCGTACTGAGGCCTTCAGCACCCGGGTAAATGAACTAATTCAGTTTCTACTGCAGCCTTATGACAGTGCATCAGCGACATCCGGTTTAGAAACAGCAACCACTGAAACCAACGCACCAAAGACGGCTGTTAATATTGTCCATGCGGAAGCTTTGAGCAGCAACGAATCTCAGCTGATGCCCAAGGTAACCAATCCGGCACAGACCAGCGAACTCCCGGCCCCTGAGATGACCCAACCGGCCAGTGCCGAAAAAGACAGTCGCCAGACGGGCGGAGTGCCGAAAAATGTTAGCCTTGAAACCCTGTTGGATTCAGGGCCGCACAAAAACGATGGTCATTTGCAGGCTGCCAAATCGCAGTCGGCGCCCAAAGCTGTCGAAACAGCGCTCAACTCAAATGCTGCCGCTGAAAGCCTTTCTGCCAAACCCGCAGCAGACGAAGCAATCAATGTCAAAGGCGTCGGCCCGCAGAATGAGATTCTATCTTTTGATCAATCCAGCGGCAAGGTTATCCAGATCGATGGTGATGCCAAAGACAGCGGATTTTTGGCATCCCAGGAGAATTTACCCGAGCATCTTGCCAAGCTTGAGCATACCGGTCGTTCAGCTGAAAGCAGCCAACGCAACCTGGCATCTCAGACCCTCAACCAGATTGTTCAAAAAGCGGTCCTGCTAAACAACAACGGCCAAAATATGGTTCAAATTGATCTGAAACCCGAATTTTTAGGGCATATCCGCATGCAAATTGTGACCGAAAACCAGCTGGTCGCCGTGCGCATCATGGCTGAAATTCCGTTTGTCAAAGACATGCTTGAAAACAACCTGAATCAATTAAAGGCTGAATTACAGGCCCAGGGTCTGGAAGTTGACGAGCTAGAGGTATCGGTTGCCCATGATTCGCGGGCGGATGATGATCTTTACCAAAAAGCGGCTGAAGCGCGCCGTGCCAGGGCTTCGCAAAATAACCGTCATAGCGCGGATGTAGCCGCAGAAGAGCAGAGCCAACAGAAGTCGGCCCAAGGGTACGGCAGGGCAGATAGCGCAATTGATTTTTTTGTTTAGCGACCCAAAATGGAAACCATAAAAACCGATTCTAATATGGATGCCTAACAAACTGTGAGACACATATGACACCCATTAATGCCATCGATACAAATACAAGCGATGCGCCATCGAGCGCACCGGTTAAGATTCTGGGCAAAGATGATTTTTTGAATATGTTGATTGCCCAGCTTCAGCATCAGGATCCGCTGAACCCGGCCGACAGCACTGAGTTCACCGCTCAGCTGGCGCAGTTCAGCTCTCTGGAGCAGCTAAGCAATATCCATGATAGTCTCAAGAGCATGGAGGCGTTTCAAGCGTCGCTGACCCATTCACAGGCGGTTTCTTACATCGGAAAAGACATCACCGCTGAGGGCAATGGCCTCCTGCTAAAAGAGGGGCAAACGGCCACCTGCCGGTTTGAATTGGAAACCACCGCCGCTATCACAGCCATCAGTATCTATGATACCACCGGAGGCTTCGTGACGTCTTTTGAGACTGGTCTGCGGGGTGCAGGCAGTCAAAGTGCGGTCTGGGACGGGACGGATTTTAATGGGAATCAGATGCCACCCGGTGTCTATGAATTTGAGATCCAGGCGATAGACCACACCAACCAGAACGTGACGGTGACACCGCTGATGAGCGCAATGGTCACCGGTGTAGCGTTTAAAGATAACACCGCGCACCTGATGACTGAGCTTCAGACCGTGGCCCTGGGGGATGTGCGCAATGTCTCTGAAGCTCCGCCGTCTGCATTGACGGCGACAACATATCCAGAACCAAATTTAAATGAAAAACCACATGGAGGGCTATAAATATGATTGGTTCACTATTTGCCGGTATTTCCGGACTCAATGTCAATTCAAAAGCGTTAACCGTTATTGGCGACAATATTGCCAATGTCAACACCACGGCTTTTAAATCCAACCGGACTTCTTTTGCCAACATCTTAAGTCAATCATTGGCGGGCACCGGTGCCGATGAAATTGGCCGCGGGGTGGAGTTTTGGGGCACTACGCCCATTTGGAGCCAGGGGTCTGTTGAAAATACCGCCAGCCCCACCGATATGGCCATCAGCGGCGCCGGATTTTTCCTGCTGCAGGATAACGCCGGTACTGAATTTTATACTCGGGCCGGTGATTTTACCTTCGATCGTGATGGGTATCTAATCAATCCCGACGGCCTCTATGTGCAGGGCTATGAGGTGACCTCGGTCGCCACAGACGGAACGTTTACCATCGGTAACATTACCGACATCAATGTGCCTGGGCAAAGCACTTCCCCGCCACGGGCAACCCAACAATTTACTCTTGATGTTAACTTGGACGCCGGGGCGGCCGCCGGAGATACCTATTCTACCACTGTCATTGTTTATGAATCGTTGGGTAATGGCATACCGATTACCCTGACCTTTGACAAAAACTCCGCCAATGATTGGGATGTCACCCCGACCGTGCCGGCCGGGACCTTCGGGGGTGGGGGTGGTATCAGTATCGATGTTACCAATTATACATTTGATGGCGCCACTGGCGGTTTGCTCAACAACACTGATCCGCAGATTACCATTAGCGGTCTGACCAGCGGTGCCAGCGATCTGTCGCTGACCTGGGACCTTGTTGATGCTGCCGGTGTGACGCACGGAGACTTGACCCAGTTCGCAGCACCCTTCATGACAACCTTCCAGACCCAAGACGGTTTTCCTTCAGGGGTTTTGCGGGGCGTATCGGTTGATGAAGCCGGGGTGGTAACTGGCAGCTATTCCAATGGCCAGTTGACACCGCTGTACCAGGTGGTGCTAGCGGATTTTCCCAATTATTATGGTTTGAGCAAAATGGGCAAAAACCTGTATACGGAGTCACGGGATTCGGGCCAGCCCATGACCGGACCTCCCCAGACCGCCCGGCTGGGCAGTATCAGTCCCAACGCCATTGAGATGTCAAATGTCGATCTTGCCCAGGAATTTGTCAAGATGATTACCACCCAGCGCGCCTTTCAGGCCAACTCCCGGGTGATTACCGCCAGTGACGAAATTCTTGCCGAGCTGATCAATATTAAACGCTAATCCTAATCACAGCGGTGCTTTAGTGGTGGTTTTGGATATGCGGGTTTCCCAAAGCCTCTTTCTGATACCTACCACCAGCGCCGGCTGTGTTACCAACCCAACTAAAGTGGGGTCAAGATGATTAAAGTAACACGACTCAATGATTCTGTGTTGATGGTCAATGTGGATCGTATTCAGTCGCTGCAGGCCATCCCCGAGACGGTCATTACATTTACCAATAACGATAAGATTATGGTCAAAGAACCGCTCGAGGAGGTGTCGCAGCGAATTGTCGAGTATCAGCGCATCATCAATGCCAATCCTGACAGTACCGTCTGTCAGCCTTAAGAACTGTCTTAAGTCGATTCGTCGTTGCGCGTCAATAACGATCAGTTTGGGGGTGAAATAGCGCCCCTACACCATATATTGTGATCCCCACATAACGAGATTTGTTGCTGGTTATCGTCAAACTGTTGACAAATATCAGTGAAAATTGACGTTCAAGCGGGATTCTATACGGGAATTTGATCAGTTTTGGCGCCCAGGAGGCCCCCCTTTAGCTTAACCCAACGGGCAGATCGCCTGAAATCGGCACTTTTTACAGTAAGTTTAGGTGATTACCTACTTTCCTTATCATTTCTGAATTTCAGCCTCGCAATTCCGACCAATGGCACAATACTTGCTAAAATCATTGAAAATAATAATGATTCCGAATTTTTCCGACCGCTTTGTTATCAGTTAGGCGGCTAATTTCAACCATTTAAATACAATTAAGGTCTTAAAATAGCGGAGGAGTTGACCCGTGGATATCACAACTCTTATCGGTATTGTTGTTGCGTTTGGTTTGGTCATCATTTCGATCTTGATGGGGGGTGATGGCACCTGGTTTGTGAATTACCCCTCAGTAATGATCGTTCTGGGCGGTACCATGGGGGCCACCCTGCTGGCATATCCCCTCTCAGAGGTCCTGGGGGTGATTAAAGTGGCTAAAAATGTGTTCTTGCACCGTTCACAGGTTGCCAGCAAATTTATCCCGTTAATGTCGGGTTTTGCCAAAAAAGCGCGCCAAGAAGGCATCCTGTCGTTTGAATCCCAACTCAAGGATATCAAGGACCCTTTTTTGGCCCGCGGCATCCAGATGGCGATTGACGGCATGGAGTCCTCGTCCATTGAGGAAGTGATGTCCATTGAGATTCAGTACCTGGAGGAGCGTCACCGATTGGGCTCTGAAATATTCACAACTATGGGAACCTTTGCGCCAGCTGTCGGGATGTTGGGTACCATTATCGGGTTGGTGCAAATGCTGATGCAGATGGAGGATCCCAGTCAGATCGGCGCACCCATGGCGGTGGCTTTGCTGACCACTTTTTACGGCACCATGCTGGCCAACTTACTGTTTTTGCCGGTATCCAACAAACTGAAAACGCGCAGCAAGCAAGAAGTTCTGGTCAAGCAGATGATTTTGGAAGGGGTTATTTCGATCCAGTCCGGTGACAACCATCGTGTGGTTGAGCAGAAATTAAAGGCCTTTATTGCACCCAAAGCGCGTATCAGCGCCAGTGCCGAACCGGCGAAAGCATAAAATATGAGCAAAAGGCATCGACATGATGCATCCAAAAAGGGTGACGGCGATTCAGGGCCAGGATGGGAAATCGTCTACTCCGGATTTATTCTCATTTTACTGTGCTTTTTTATCATGTTGTGCTCATTTTCCACCATGGAAGAGGCCAAGGTGATGCGATTTGTACGTTCCTTTAGCAATGCTGTCAGCTTTTTCCCCGGAGGGATCAAATTTGAATCCGGATCGGCCGCCGTGCCCCGATCAGCCGGTATGGTTGAAACCCGCTCGACTATGGCCAAGCTTTATGACCATCTTGAGAGGCTTTCAGATCGGTTTGACCTCAAAGATGAGCTCGAGGTGCTGTTTTCCAAAGAAGGCCTGGTGATGCGTCTGTCTGAACTTACCCTTTTTGAATCGGGCGTGGCGACCATTTCACCGCAGGCATTGCCGTTGCTTGAAAAAATCGGGGCGATTATTGCCCAAACCCAATATTTAATCCGCATTGAGGGACATACTGACAATGTACCCATCCACACGTTTTTGTTCCCGTCCAACTGGGAATTGTCCACCGGCCGGGCGGTGAATGTTTTACGGTATTTTATTGAACATCACCAAATCGATGCGCAGCGTCTGTCAGCTGAAGGGTTTGGCGAGTTTCAGCCCCTGGTGGCCAACGACACTGCTGAAAACCGCACTAAAAATCGCCGGGTTGAAGTGATCTTCATCAGACCGCAGATTCAGAATTCAGCGGACGAGGAGCGCTCATGAGAAGACGGCCAAAAAATTCCGGAGAACAAAGCGGTAACAGTGCCGGCTGGCTGACCACTTTCAATGATTTGGTGACGCTGCTGATGGTTTTTTTTGTGTTGCTGTTCACCATGAGCAGCGTTGATGCCAGAAAAATGCAGGATTTTCAGTTTGCGCTGCAAAGCGGGCTGGGCCTGCTCGAAGAAGGCCAAAAAGTCGGTATCAGTGTCCGAGCGGCTCAGCCGGTTGAGGATATGTCCCACATTCTCACCCAGCCCGAGGGCGTCAAGACTGACAAAGACAAAAAGCGTCTAACCGGGCTGTTGAACGATGCGCTGGTTAAATCTTTGCAAGCCGATTTTGGCATTCAAATCACCCCGATACACCAGGGGATTCGGCTTTCTTTTGAAGACCAGATTCTATTTGATTTTGGTAAAGCAGACATCAACCGACAGGGCAATGGGCTGTTAAATCAAGTCGCCAAGGTTATTCATCTCGGTTCTGATGCGGTTCGGGTGGAAGGGCATACTGACAACATCCCCATCCAGACGCCGCGTTATCCTTCAAACTGGGAACTGTCGGTGGCCCGTGCGGTGAATGTGGTCAAGTATTTTATTGAGAACGGCAACATCGATCCCCGTCGGCTTTCAGCGGTCGGATATGGCGAATCCAGGCCGCTGGTCGACAATGATACGCCCGCCAACCGATTGAAAAACAGACGGGTGGAAATTTTATTATTAACGGAGGGTAAACAGGAAAATGTCAAATAAACTAATGTTTATCGTTATCGCTGCCATGCTGGTCATCACCATTGGTCTGGCCGCCGGATTTTTTATGATGTGGAATAAGCTTTCTGAGATCAATACGGCGGGAAACGGAGAAGCCAACACTGAAGCTGAACAGAGCCAAACAGCCCAACTGGGGCCGCTTTTTTCGCTAGACACGTTTATTGTCAATCTGGCTGACGAAGAGCGCAACCGGTATTTAAGAATCACCATGGATCTCGAGTTGGCGGCGCCAACCGATACCGATAAGCTCAACGAAAGATTGCCTCAGATTCGAGACCGCATCTTGATGATTCTGCCCACCAAGCGATTTGAAGACATCGCCAGTGTGGAAGGCAAGGTCGCGTTGCGCGATGAGATTATCGGTAAACTCAACAGCCTGTTCCCGGCAGAGGTGGTCAGCAATATCTTTTTTACTGAATTTGTTGTGCAATAAAGCGTCGTAATATGTCTAATCAAATACTGACACAAGATGAAATTGATGCGCTGCTTTCCGCCATGGATAGAGGGGATGTTGATGTTGAGCAGGGTCCGTCAAAAGAGGTCGAGGCCGCTCCGTATAACTTAACATCCCAGGATGTTATCCTACGTGATCAATTTTCAGCCTTGGAAGAAGTGTATGATAAGTTCCTGCGCACCGTGCAAAACACGTTGCTGTCTACGATGCAAAGAACGATCACCATCGATTTTGTCTCGACTGAAATGGTTAAATATCAGGAGTTTATTAGCGCCTTTTCAAGCCCGACGAGTTTCAATATGTTTAGCATGAAACCGCTGATCGGCAAGGCCCTGCTGTGCATCGAGTCTAATCTTGTCTTTTCCCTGATCGACTGCATGTTCGGCGGCGATGGTAAGCCATCTACCCAAATACGTGATTTTACCCAGATCGAACAGCGCATGATTAAAAAGTTTGCCCTCGATCTTTTGGTGCGCTTTGAGCAATCTTGGTCGGCCATTTATCCCGTCCAGATCGACCTGAAAAAAATTGAAACCAAGCCTGAATTTGTGCAGCTGGTTCCGCCCAACGATGTGATGCTGATCATCGTTTTTGCCCTCAAAGGGCAGGAGTTTTCCGGTAACTTTCATCTGGCGCTTCCTTACCTGATGCTGGAACCGATTAAAGAAAAACTGTCGCCCAAATATCTGCGCGACCAAGACCTCAAAAATACCTGGAGTCCCCAGCTCAAAAATTTGCTCAAAGATACTTTTGTGACCATTATCGCTGAGTTGGGTCGAACCCAGCAGACCGTGCGCGAACTGATTAACCTGCAAGTGGAAGATGTGATTAGTCTCAAAGCCGGACCGGAAGACTTGATTTCCATCAGCGTTGATCAGGTTCCCAAATATCTCGGCTACCCGGGTATTATCAAGGGCAACCGCGCTGTGGAAATTGCAAAATTGATAAATTCAAATGGAGGCAAAAGATAGCGATGCCTGAGACAGACACAAAGCAAGATAAACATAAGGCGCCATCGGAGGCCAATCCGGCAGCCGCTGACAAAGCGGATGATCAACCGAAACCGGCGACCGCTAAAAATGAGAAAGCCACCGGTGCCAAACACAACGCCTTAACGGGCGATATGGATTTTTTGTTGGATATTCCGCTGGAAATTTCAGTCGAGCTCGGTCGAACCAAAATGTTAATCAATGAACTGCTGCATCTGGGCCAGGGATCGGTCATCGA
>JAAUXU010146083.1_pt1 | contig 29480 bp, 19 predicted proteins | sample 7278151 | NCBI WGS metagenome assembly JAAUXU01 (sample SAMN14350113, study PRJNA611818) | marine sediment metagenome | isolation source: surface marine sediment (1.8m) | place: French Polynesia: Moorea | collected 2018-08
ACCCGCTAGCATCGCCATGAGTGGTTTTCAGGGCCAGGCGTCGTTGTCCTGGCCAGGAGTGGGTGGCTGTGCCAGGTCTGGTTTTCATTTCCTGGAGTTGTTTGCCTTGCCAGGAGTGGTTTGCATTGCCAGGAGTGGTTTGCATTGCCAGCAGTGCTGTGTCATGGTCACAGTGCTCTGTTTCAGGGCTCTTTTTGGTCCATTTGCATCGCATACAGGGCCGCAATCGCCAGCAATGTGAAGTGTCCAGTGACTTTTGCATGGGGGTAAAAATCGACCGCCGAAGGCAGCCGTGTGTGGGGGTGGCGGCGTAGCAGCCCGGTGTGTGTGTGTGTAGGGGGTGTCCCCCCTCCACGTAAGAAAATTTTGAAAAATTTAACGTAGCAAAAATTTTGGAAGTCCCTTTAGAAAGTGCGCAAAATCGCACTATTTTCGTCCCTCAGACGGGTGTCCGATGACTTTTGCACTGCGCTGTAAGTCCTCTTTCTGCGGATTCTGAAGGTTGCCTCAGACACTGAAAGGTTCTCGTCTGTAGCCATAAGAGACAAGAAAGGTCACCTCGTTAGTTCAATCCTTCAATGTAGCTGTAGGACTTTTACAGTCACTGCGGATAACTGCATCAGGTGCTGCTCATATGCGTCATTGCTAAAGTGATGCACACATCTGTACTGTGGAATACGGATATAATAACCACCGGATACAACGATCAAACTGTTCCAATTTCAGCATACTGGGTCAAAATGAATTCCTAACGGATATAGTGTTCCTTTGAGGTTTGCATAACGGATATAACGATCACTTTGCTCACAGGAAAATTGACATTTGGTGGATCAGCAGGAATATTTTTGGTAGATTTTATCCAAGTTCCACGAGCAGCTGGATTTTGTTGTGCTTTTCCTGCGGCACTGAGCGCCGAGGTCCTCCGGTGTGAAGTCTCCCGATGTCAGGGTGAGGAAGAGTAAGATGATGTCCCGCGTGGACAAGGAGTTCCTATTCTTTGATGATCTCTCTAAGGTAAGCCAGGGAGAGGCTGCCATTTAGCCCAAAAAGCCACAGTCAACACTGAGTGCGTTGAAATGTTATCATAATTGATGACCTGATGCACAATGACTCTGACATGGTCTAACACGGTTATAATGATTACATCGTTATCGTTAATGATCGTTATATATGGGAGTATAAGAATCAAATTCTCTGGTCCCAATGTGATCGTTATACCTGCGTTGCACCGTGCTTGAATCTTTGAAATGTTAGCGAAAGTGTCACCCTGACAATCAACAAGACATTCAACACATGGTATCGAGCATCGTGATATTTAGCATCAACCTGGAATATCGCGATGTCGATTGATTTGGGATATCGCACAGTCTTAAACTTTAGTACTGACTGATGTGAGGATTAGATGCGAATGATGATCAGTTTCCCAAATACAGTATACGCAAGAGCCATTTTTAAAGATCCCCCGTTTGGGGATCATTTACAAGTACACTATGCCATTCATTTACAAGTACACTATGGAGACAAATAAACTCCATTTCATCATGGCCATTTTCTTACAATGAAGTCTTTGTTTTGAGTCGTGTGAATCAATCAACAAGGCTTCAGCGTCGTCACGACTTGCACGATGGAGAACAAAGCCGAAAACGTCAGCAACCGTTGGCTTCAGGCACGCCAATGAAGTGACGGATGACGATGCCAGTGGCAAACTTGTTAAATTCCCGTTATTAAGCCTTCAGCCTTGTCTAAGAACTCAATTGTGACCGAAGCCACCACTTTCGGACACCTCTGCAGGTGCATTGTACTGGTGGATCTCTCAGTCGTGCGGTATGCATGACGTACGTACTATTGCACAAAGCAGTCGAACTGTTTGACTTCAATAATGTTGCCTTCCAATACAAGCCAAACTCGGGGAAGTGGGACGGCAACAAAAAGTTTGTGGCCAAAGAAAATGGCCTTGACAGGTATGCGAAGAAAAGTTATAGTTGGTTGACCACCTTCATTTGCTCAAGTCACATACGTAAAAGGCGGTCCTGACCGCTTATACGCGTACGGTCAGTAGGTACATGGACCTGGCGAAGACGTCCAGGGCCGACTCCACTTCAGGCTGCTTTCACGTGTAGTACAAGCAAACGAAGGAGACGGAGGGAAATGGCGCTCTGAACAATCTTTACTGCTCCCCTAATCTGCTCTGTTAAAAAATCAATGATGTTTTGAGTCTGAGGGCTTCGGTTTATTTATGACACGCAGCGCGGGCGTAAGAGTGCACGATACAGGGTGGCCAGTAAGTTCTGCTACGCGTTCAGCCGGTTCCAACGACTGACAATCTAAAAGAAAATATGTGATGCTGACGTTGCTCATTCTGCAGACATTGCACAAAAGCCTCGTAACCATATTTTTTTCAAGGTGACCTCGTTCAGCCCTGATGACACACTCCAAGTGCACCTTGGAGGACTTCCAGGAATCCTGCACAGTTTCTGAGGAGATGGCGTGTCACCTCATCACCAAAAGGGACTTCAGGATGTCCACGCTGCAGTGGACGCCCTTCAGGCGTACCGATTGAGTAGTGCCAACATTGCAATGAGGCATTGCCAGATCAGAGGACGAAAGAGATGGGTAACAGAGGCCCTTGGTCACCCTGTAAATGTACATATGGCCAGTAGTGATGGCTTTTGAAGCCTCAAGGCCCAGACCAAACGAACATCAAGCTCTCCAAAAGCGGCGTTAAACTTCTTTGGGCTCAACGAGGCAGCCAAAATGTGCCAATAAAACTTCCAAGCGCTTCTGCTGCTGCTAAATCAATCTTTGACTCGAGCTCGACTTGATCGGCCATCGTCGCCTCGGTCATTGCGACGAGAAACGAGAGAGCGCGAAGAGAGGCCGAGAGAAACGCCTCCATTTCGTTCTCCTCTGTCCTTTCATTGCACGAAGAGCAACAAGGAAAGACGGAGACAGCGACTGAGTGAGAGAGACAAAGAGGGGCCTTCAGTGACCTGTGAGAGAGGGAGAGAGAAAAAACACTTTTGGTGCCAGTGCCAGTGCCAACAGTAGGAGAAGAAGGCCCATCTGGAGGCCTCTCCATCCCTCAGAAAGCTGTTACTCGGGTGTTGGATTTGTGTCTATGATGCTTACATAGACTGAGTGACGAAAGATCTGGAGAGAGCTCGAGACACGCGGAAGTAGGGGGAGAAGAGAAAAAGCGGGTAAGAGCAGAGTCAATAAGACATCCTCACCTCTCACCCCTCGGGGTTGGCCGAAGGAACCAAAGCTGAGACAACGATGCAGTTGTCTGAGGACAACACGAGCTAAAAGAGTCTGCGAAGCTTTGTCTTGATGCCCAAGAGAGAAAATGCTCCCAGCTAATCCTTTTGGGGATAGACAAAAACTTTGCTCCAGGGATAGTTAGTAGTTACATAATGTAGGTCGGGGCGCTTAAAACGATACTTTGAACTTTATTAAGACCAACTTCACGGTACACTGAGTCATGTTTTTTTGTACAACCAAGGCCCAATGAAATGCTGTTTAAAATGCTTAGTCCACACAAGCCATTTGATGGCTTTCTCCAGTCTGGACGAACACTTCAAGAAGCTGTTCTTGATGAAGTTTTGATCAAGGTTGGCTCATTCCCCCAGGATGGAGGATTTGAGCTCCTCCTTTGATCTAAAATGTACCACCCTCCGTAAAGGCCTAAAATATAGCCGGGTCCGTAGGGAAAAGATCCGGTGAGAACGATGGCCATGGATTTCTGTCAAATAATCCAGACGTTTGGAGGTTCAGAAAGTACCGGGAGAGTGCAGCAGTACGGTATCCAACCCACCTTGTTGCCACCATCACTTGTCGCCGTAGGTCCAGGGGAAGATGTTTCTCTCCGGGTTGAAATCAACCACCCATGTTTGCGACTTCAGAGAAGCTTTTGCCATCCTCCAGAAAGACAAGGGAACACCTCTTGCCATCGGCATAGCAAGAACTTGTTGGTGGGCGCACTGTCTCTCGTTTCCACTGTGGGCCACATCTTCCTCAGCAACGCCTCAGGCATGAGCGAGGCAGAAGTTGTGAGCATCATTGGAGTCCTACTTTACTAGGGCGGAGAAGGACTAGTTGAAGAGGACCTTTGCCCTTTTGTACCTCATCTCCCTCTCTTTAGAGCTTTCCGGGCGGATCCTCTTGAAAGTTCAGAATCCCAGATCCTGTTTCAGAAGACGTCCCACTGTTGTTGGGTTGCCACCGAACTTTCCCACCGGGGTGCGGATTGTGGCCTTGCCCTTGCTCACCTTCACCACCTCCCGAGCGGCTCCTACAGTCTTCTGCTGTCACACTAATCAAGTCCTGGGCGCTTTCCTGGTCCCGCTGACCAGAGTGCTGCAGATTGCTGACCGAGACCATCCCGAAGAGTCATGGGTTTCGGCTCCTGTCTCCCCCCCCCTCCATGACGTGCGTGAAGTCGTCACTGTTCCATTTGTTTGACAATGTCGTGGAAGTAAAATAAGATAGCAAGGACCGAAAGAGGAAGAAAGTACATACAATTAACAAAAGTACCGCACAGGTACTTTTTACGTCCTATTTGTAATCCGTAAAGTGAAATTCCTTATAATACGTTGAGGACTTCCTCTTCTCAGTACTGTACCGATTTGTAGGCTTCTGCGAATCCAATCTCACAGCAGACTTTTGTTCACTCCATTCTTTTTCATTATGCCTCCAACAAAAAAAGGAGAGATCGGGTTAAATCTCAATGTTGGCTAGTTTTGCGTCCATTCATCCCAGCCGAGTGCGCGCATACTTAATTGTGCGAGAACTCCCATCCAGCGGCTTTTGGGGAGAGAGAAAAAGAAAAGGTGCCTCCTTTGGAAAGAAATATGACTTGGCTGTCGTCTTCTATTCCCGTTTTCACATATGCCTTTTTCGCGGTGGGGAAGAAAATGGGCAAGAGATTCTTGAGAAAGTCCCATGGGACGCTCGCGTGCTTGAAGAGCCCGTTTGCTCAGCGTCTCCCTACTTTTTGCGCCCAGAGTGCTGCACACACGCAAAAAACCGGCGCTTACACACTGACTATTCTTTTTCCTGGCTTCTATCCCGTCCACCACCCCCTCCACAGGCCTTTTAACGCCTACTGATCGACAGAAAGCTACCATTAGCCTTGTCGATTTTCAGGGGGCAAAGGCTGCTCAGCAAGCCACGAAACCAAGGTGGACACCGACGTTGGGTCCAACAAAGACGAGGTGGACACTGACATTAGAACAAGCAGAGCCAAGTTCGGACACTGACATTCAGTCCAACAAGGAAAAGGTGGGCATCGACACGAGGTCAGACCATGCCAGGGTGGACACAGGTCAGACACCGGGGTTGGATGTGAGGGAGATGTTTGTGTCTGCATAACTTGCTTAAAAATGCCTCGACCCTCTTGTCCGAAATTGAAGTGCTTTTGTACGCGGTGAACTCATTTCTCCTGAATGATCGTGCAAACATTTAACTTATGTTGTCACTTTTAGATCCAGTCGTAGTGGAGAAGCTCGTGAGGGTGTTAACGAGCAAACTTGGACAGATCCCCTTAGTGGATGTTCAGAGGGATCCCCCAATTCTGAAAAGAGGCCATTGCATGAAACAAACGCAGTCATCTGAGCCCTCTACCAAGAGTAGAGCCAACTCTGCCCAACTTGCACGAATACACGAGATGCACAGAGAGGGTTCTTCCCCCCCCCCCCCCTTCACATCTACAGCCCCAAACTGCGTGCTCAGACACAGTCTGGGTGAAAATTGGCTCTCTAGGGCAGGGCATCTCTCGGTGGGGTGTGCTTTCCACAAAAGCACGTCTCGTGTTGCAAGCAATATTTGGCAAGGATGACGTCACAAAAGGCCAAAAGTACACTGGCTCCTGTGGTGCTGCCTCCTCCCAACCTGCCAAGTGCACAATAATGGTGGTGATGATGATGATGATAATCAGCCACCTGTGTACACAACAGTGTGCAGCATGCGATGGCAGGAGGAAAAGATTGAGTGCAACTTGTTTTGCAACTGACGTCGTACAGGGTGAGTCACTTTTAAGGGTCGCCAGGAGCATTTCCGGTCACTTCAGAGGTCTGGCTGGAAAGTGTGGGGACAGAGTGACCTGAAGACGGCGGCCGACGACTCCAGCGCTGGCGACGCGGAGACCGTGGCCAGCGACAGCCAGTTGGAAGTCACCCGGTCCGAGAGGAAACTATTTTGAAAACTGGTACAGTGGACTCGGCCTGATGTACTCAACTCGAGCCCGGCCACTTTGAGTGCATTAAGCGGCTGAGTGACGTGACCGAAGGCAGCTGAACGACACGGACCGAGAAAAGTATGTTGATCGTGAAAAATGGCAGATACACTTGACAAAGGTCAAGAATTAGTCAAATACAGTGAAACCCGGGTGTCCTGACAAACTACTGACGAACCATTTTTTTTTATTTCATAGGATTACCACCAGGGGATAGTGACACCTCGCTCATAGTGACAGTTTCACTTCGACCAAACTGTGTCACTTTTTTTCGGAGTTTCACTCCGGATTTCACTGTTTTGTTTTTTGGTCGAATTTCCACGAAGGTGTTTTCACAACCTCTGGTCAAGATAACTGTCAAGGGATAAATAAGAATCCCCCCACCCCCACCCTGGGCACAAGGCCAGCTGTTATCACTTCGAAAGCTTCCGAAAGCTCCTTATTTTCTTCTTTGCTTTTGATGTGCGTCCTTCGCGTGTCAAAGAGACATAGTTTTGACTGCAGTGTCAGCCTGAAGTGCCCTCACCTTTAAAGCTGACTCAACGTGTGGCCATGAAGGTCTTGAAGTAGGTCCTCTTGTTGCAGGCAGCGCGGCAATCCAGATGCAGTCGGGGTCCGGCACCAGCGGCGTGTGCTGAGGAACGATCAGCAGCCTCCGTCCCTCCTCCCAGTCCAAATGTGTGGCGTGCAATGTCATGCATCTTCTCCCTCCTTGGCTGCTCCTGGTCTGGGGAGTCGCCTGCTTGGCGCCCGCGCTCCAGGGACTGCACAGCGAGCTTGGACGAGATGGTGCGAGTAAGGTCAACAAGGTCGACGTACTGTACATGGTTCGAGTACGAGGCGTTCGCCTGAACTTCAAGGCTGGTCACCGCTGTATTCGAGCCAATCTGGCCCATTTTCAGGTCTTGCAAACCTGCCCTAAGGTCTCAGCAAGCTTCTTAAACATGGCCGAGTAAAATCGACCAACAAACAGGCGAAATAAAGGCCAAAATGCACCGCGTGTCTTCTCCTCGACGTGGGAGCAACGAACGAGATCATTGCCGAGCTATTTAGTCGCCCATAAGGCCCACCTTGAGAGTCACGATGATGTAAGACCGCAGTTCTGCAGAAAAATTTTCCGGTCGCCACCCTTTGTTGTTCTTGATGGCGATGGACCCGTTTGAACAACCGACAAAAGCGACCGTTTTGCACTCGCACTCTGCATTCTCTGCCAGGTGTGAAGTGGGCGAGCAGGGAGGAGTCAAGCACCAGCTTCACATCTGTTGCCTCCATCACCAGTCAGGCTCAGGTCATGAATATTCTAACCCTTCTTTGCCAAAAAAGCAGTATTTCGATAATTGTGTCGGTGAGGGCGATGTTGAGCAATTTTGCTTCCCCGTTTTTCCCCTCCCCCCAGGTGAGATGTTTTATGCCTTTTACTAAGCCTGGGATATGCAGCGCGGCCTCCGACCTCCATAGAGAGACAATGAGGCTGCGCTACGAGCGACCTCCATGGTCCTAAAAGACACTTTCTTTCGCTATTCAGTCGCAATTCCACGGGATTGTTTTTTTCTAAGCAATGCCAAGGCGTTGGTGCAGCAGGAAGTGCCAGAAGTAGTGGTAGCTTGCAGGCATGATAACAGAATAGGCTGCAAAGAAGGAGTCACAAGTGGCTGCAGCCTTAGAAATTGCAATAATACGACAGACAGAACTTTCGAGCGGCGTCACAATGGAAAGTCATGGCCTTGCCGAGAGAGAGCCAGACCAAGTCGCTACTAAGTCAATATCTAGTCTGAGGCAAATAGAGGAGGGAGATGATTTCTCATAAATCAACGTTAGATATTTTTATTGACTCTATGATTTATTCACTAAAAGGAGATGGGGTCATTGAATCGAGCACCTCAGGCGCCGATTGGTTCTTCTCCTCCGCGGACTTCAACTTCACCGTCAGGCCGCTGTCGCTGACGTCTCTGCGCATCGCGTGGCAGTCCGTGGAGGAGCAGGAGGGAGAAGCAACGTCAGCGTCGAGGGACGCTGCTTTCACCATAACAATCCTGCCAGCAGAACCAGAGTAAGATGATTGTGCCACTGTTGCTTGTTTGAGACCAGGACTAGAATAAAGGTGTCGAGCACTTTTTCCCGGCCTACAGGGTGCTTCACAATTGGTGCCGCTCGAGTGAAAAGTGAGTGACCAAGAGAGATCCCCTTGCAACACCTTAACCAGTCTCCACCAGAAGTGGTTGAGTGCAGTGCGAGTGTCACTCGTGGGACCCAAATGGCGTTCAGTAAATAAATGCAGGTTGTTGAGTAAATGTTGAGGGATTTTGCAGTAAAATAGCAGAATAGGTGCCGAGTGAGCACTTCGAGCGGTACATCAACACATTGAGCTGTATGTGCACAGTATGCTGTAAATTCACTTATCTTTTTGCTAAAATTGCATATTTTGCAGGATAAAGCAGTTGCCAGGCCCTGACTAGGAAATGCGTTATGCTTGGGAACTTTGCCTAAAAAAGTATGCCATCTTTTGTGGCCGATTGACATTTTCATGACTGATTCCTGCAGCAGATTGACATCCCTGTGGCTCTTGTGGCTCGACTATCTCTCACTATTGCATTGAAAATAACTTTGTTGACCTAAAGCACATTTGGCAAAAATGCTCTCTAAGTTGCCGAGACACTTTTGGGCAAAACCTTTTACTTTTGAATACATCATTTTTCTGCAAGTTTTGATTTTCGTCTACTAGACAGATATTCTGCCATCATTCAATGATTTGAATGATTGTTTGAATCATCCAACCATGAATATTTATGTTTACCTCGTGAGACTCCGGGACAGTGATGAGAAGGGCTGGGTCGAATCACTGAAAGGCAAATCTTGAATGTGCATAAAAAAATGAGCGGCATAAATCTGTATCCCGTGCAAGTCTTTTCACATTTTTAGATGTAAATCCTAATGTGAGTCAAATTCAAATCAAATCTTTGGAATCGACACTGATGAAACAAAAAGGACGGGTACAACTTGAACGTGACTACGGCACATTGAGAGATGCTTCTCTGCCAATTCTGCACAAAGTCACTGCTGCCCACCCACCTGCCAGCCTCACTCCCTCACTCCTTCCTTTCTAATCTCCCCCAAATTGGCCAGCATTTCCATGATCATCCTGAGGTTCCATCCAATCCTTCACCTCAGATCTGAATCTTCTGTTTCATACTAAAAACTATGACCCCGATCTGAAAGAAACCGAGTAAAGCTTGAAACAGGATTCGAATCATGATTCGAGTCACACCCAGCACTAGACTGATGTGCACAAAAAACCATGCTATTCAATACTGTATTGGCAGAAGAGATTATCGAGGTTGGCGACTCTGGCCAAGACGGTCTTTCTCTCATTGTCGACTAAATGTCGGGAGTTCAAAAACACTCAGAAAAAGTTATCGATGTAATCCTCAGAGATGACATTTCATGGTAAATCGAAAAAATCCTAATGTGTATTATGTATATTTACAACAAAAGAAGGAGTAGCACTTCTCGTAGACGTCACTGGGGCTGCTTGTTGCACTTCAGCCGGTGTTGTTAGCCACCGAGGGGGTGTCCCGAGTGCTCCGCGTTCCCATGCCTCGTACTGACGTACACGTTGTGTCTCTTCCTCCTCCTCTCCCGACCATGCCCGTTCTAGCTGTTGTTCGGTGCGTTATCTACCCTGCACTTCCTACTCGTCTATAGATTTTCCGATAACCTTGGTCTCTATTGTCAGGCTCATGCAAAGTAGCTGGGATCTCGTACTCTTTGCGGTCCGCCCTCACTCTCAAAGCTACTACATTTGTGGACTGGAATCGAACTTGCGTCTACAGGGTGGGAAAGAAAGTCTTCTTTCCCTCCGGTGGTTCTAGGGGCTCGGGGCCTGCTGGTTGGTGGCCTGCAACAACTTGTTTCGACACGGTTTGACTTCTCGTACTCGCCCGGAGAGGAGTTTTGGGGGATTCTGCTCCACCCTGTAGAAGAATGCCATCTTCCTTCAACCAGGCATTCTCTCAGTGGTTTCTTTTTCCTCCACAATGAGATGTGCAGCTAAGCTCAGCTCACATCAGGTTGCCTACGACTTGTAATGTGGCCCATAAATGAGTCTTATTTGCAGACCAGGAGGAAATGGGATTTCCTTTGACATACAAGAACGTCAAGTCAGAGTTCCCCTACGGGTCTGTCACGTTCTTGAATGTGAGTGTGTGTGTGTGTGTGTGGAAGGGGGGGGGCGAAAACCAGGCTGTCGGAATGGGCTACGCAATTCACCGAGTGTGGAGAAAGGACGTGGCTTGAACGTACCGGGTGGTGGCGAAAAAATCTCCAGCACAGCAAGGTTGGAGAAGGCTTTGAACATGGCGGAGCAGCAGGAGACCCTGTGAAGCTCATAACGTAGGCAGGAAGTGACGGGTCTGCTGTTCAGTCGACAGCGCGTATGAGGGCAGAATAACCTGCCGATAAGATTTGATGTTTCCATGCAACGAAAGATCATTTGGCAAAGAAGTTCACAAAGGTTTTTCTGTGCCAGAACTGAGGGAACATCCTCGTTTTGGAACGCCAAGTTGCTCGGTAGCAATCATGTATGTATGTACATGTATGCACGTACCGTATGCATAGGTGGAAAGTGCATCCTGATGTAGAAGTTAATATCAAATATCGAAGTTGAACTTTCTGGTCAACTCTCCACTGTGGCCTACAACCATAAACATGATCGAGTCATTTGTTTGAAGCAACAGTGCGACTGTAAAGTGCAGAGAGGCTTGAATTATAGTCCTGTCCATTCTGGGAATTTTGGATAAATACCATTGGCGCCTCGATTTAAATACCAAGAACTGCGGCCTGAAGGCTGCCAGGATGGGCCAATCTCATCCCCAATGTTAGGTCGAGTCATCAATTTGCGAATCCTGAATCGGAATTGAATACAAGTGTACGAATCTGATTCCAGTATAAATCTTTTATATTTTTTTCATAACAACCTAATTTGAGTCTCATTCAAAACAAATCTTTGGAAATCAGCATTGATGAAACATAGAGGACGAGTGAGAGTTGAATTTGCCTTTGGCACCTTGACGGATTCTTCTCTGCCAATTCTGCAAAAAGTTGCTGCTTCCCCCAAGACGCCCTCCTCTCCCCCCCCCCCCTCCTTGCTCACTGTGGCGAAAAAAACCCTCAGATTGGCAAGCATTGACGTGATCATCCTAAAATTTAAAATTTGTAATGTCAGATTCGAATCTTTGGTTGGATCTTAAAGCTATGACCCTGCATCTCCAAGTGACAAAGATTGTAACAAGATTCGAGTCATGATTCGAATCATATCCAGCACTAGTCAGCACCGCTTTTGACAAGCTTCTCTCTGTGCGTGGTGCTCACAATTTCGATCCTTGATAAAAAGTCAACACCAGAAAGGTCACTTGTCTGGGGTCGAGCAGATGTGAGGAATCTGCAGCGCCACCCGGTACGTAACAACGGCTTGTGAGCAGCCAGGGAAAGAAACTAACGTGACACGATGACGCATGTAAAGCACAGAAAGAAGGCTACATAAGTACTCTCCTCTGCTGCACATAAAGGCCAAGAAGGGAAAAAAATGGGATACGCACAAGGATGTCAAGAGGAATCCCTGTGTCAGTCCTCATCGCTTCTGTTGAGCACGAGTACTCGAGTACTCGTCAAACACACGGTAGAGCCCTGTCAAGCGTCAGAAGAAATTTTGACAGAGGAGACGTTTTTTCCTTTTCCGTCTCTTTCTCTCTCTCTTTCTTTTGATTGCACTAAATTCTGCCCAATTTTTCTTTGAAGGCTCGGAAATTTCACTTTAATGGCGGTTTAGTAAGAGTTTACATTCGGGTTCGTCTGAGTCTTGGGTGAAACTTTTAACCCAGACAATGATTCAAGCGACCATTCTGCCTATTCCGGGCTGTGCGGTGCTGGCAGGGCAGGATCCCACTTAAGTAAGACGGCCTTTCCGAGTCGGCGGCCGCCAGCATGTAACACTCAGGACTAGTGTTCAACCCACTGTCCGCTGCTCTGCGCAAGTACCCACCCCTGGTTACAAAATATTAGCAAGATCCAGTAGTCACATTCGACATTTCCCCGACTTATAGCAACTGTAAATGCGATGATGATCCTTAGAAAGCTCGTTTATTTAATCTTGTTACTGTCGTATTCATGTCATTCAAAGTCTTGGGTGTACTCAGCCAAGGCCTACTTGGCGTCGATGCATAACTTTCTTTGCTTCAGATGTATTGGTAGAGTTTGGAGAGTCCTGTGAATTGCAAACAGGTACCAAATATGCTTATGTCGTGGGGTCAACTTTGAACCCTTGTCTGAGTGAATGCGTCTCGCCAGATTCTAAGCCAAATCTAAGATTTCAACCACCTTGGCCAAATTTGCCGGCTCGCATCTCGTCTACTTCAGGTCCATACGAAGTAGTCCGAGTTATACGTAGATGAGTATGCACAGTGTTCATGAAGTGCTGTATTTTATCTCAGTGCTGAAAAAAGGAAGTATAGAGGAGTTGCTTACACCAGTTACGTTGGTGAACGGCACTTTGACCGTCTGACAGCCACGGGGGGGGGGGGGCGGCGTTCCAACATGAACATTAAATTGTTCATTCAGCGGTGTCGATCGGTATTGAAGGTTTCCACTATTGATGGCAACCCTTAGAGCATCCAAATCCGTGCAATGTGGACCGAAAATTCCGCTACAGTGTACGTAAAAAATTTTTGTGTACCCCTCAGTGCATCGAAGAAAAGAAAGTAAACTATTTAGGCCTTGGCGCCGGCTATTTTGATCAAAAATAACCATAATCTACTGAAATGTGGCTCTGTTCAGACATTTTCAAGACTTCAGGCAGAGCCAATTAATCAAGTAATTAGACTTGTTCATGCGGTTTATAGCTCTTCCGGATGAAATTTGTGCCAGTGCGGTGCCTACGGTGCCCACACAGTAAAAATAGCCCAGCGTTGGCTCTGGCCCTCTTAAATAACAGTAATCAATCGTAATTAAAACTGCGCTCGACTCAAGAAAGTCCTCCTTTAAGAGCTCCTGCCCAGAGTCGGTGCTCCCTTCCTCGAGCTCCTGTCCGAGGCCTCGTAATCTTCACAGGACGTGGATGTGATGAAGCAGTCGTCATAGAAAGAAATATCGAATCCCTTGGGCTAGAAATTCGGGGAGAAAGTTCTCAATCTGAAGGAGAAAGTAGGGAAGAGACTCTCTTCTCTTTCTCTCCCTGCACCCTTCTTATCAACAACTGATAAATTGAGCTCAGAGTAGACTGTTGCACCACCTGACGTGCATCGGCATGCATATCACCGACGTGTGCTCAGGTGTTTATGGCGGCAGAGCCAACTGCACCAGGTCTAATTGCACCAGGTCTAATTGCACCAGGTCTAATTGCACCAGGACCAATTGCACCAGGACCAATTGCACCAGGACCAATTGCACCAGGACCAACTGCACCAGGACCAATTGCACCAGGACCAATTGCTTAATGAACGACCTCTCTCTCTCACTCCTTTGGGGAGACTTGAAAGAACTAACTTTTAACCCCGTAGGAAGTCCTCGGTGAGGAGAGCGGTGTTAGAGGCGACGGCTTCAACGGCCTCGGGAAGTCTCACTCTGCATGGTCTTCGTTCTTCCGAGGAGACCTTTCGGCTCATCGTGTCCAGAGGCCAGAAGGTCCTGCTCAACGAATCACTGTCGCTGGAAAGAGGCAAGAAATACTTTAGTAATGGTAACATCTGCCTCTGCACACGGGGTGAGCCTGATTTGGCTCGGAAATGAATCAAAATGACTCGTAGCTCTACGAGTATTGACACGAATAGCGCTATATGTGCTACTCATACCAGTGGAAAGAAAATTTCGTCCGGTACCAGGTCAGCTACAAAGTCCTGAGTAAAAAAATACTTCCTCAAAACAAGTCAACATTTTAAATGCTGTTACTTCAGCGCGGTTTCGAGATACGAGTACTTGGTACATACATGGGCATTGCCCAATAAAGTGGGAGTGACCTAGACTTCTTCTTACTTGTCTGTTTCCCCATCTACCTTTCAGGCAGGAAATTTCTTTAGAGCATTTATCAAGGACAGATATAGAAATGGCAAGGGAGAGGATGTTGTTCCTAGTCAAACATACCCTTAAACATCCACAAATATTTTATAGAAAGTGATCACGTCACTGTCAGGCACTTCAGGGCCAAAACACTCTTGTCACCCAGCTGTCTATGATTGGTCTTTGTTGTGACAATAAAATGCCACTAGCACCAGTCGCTCTATAAAACCTAGTAGTCGTATGTTTCAAAATGAGAATGTGAATCCGTTCCTCCCCTCAAGCTTGCATGCAGACCAATTTCTAGGCTCTTGTGGCTCTCAGATGAGAGATTGACGTCTCCCAAAGAAAGCAGTTGGCCAGACGCTTTCAAAAACTTTAAAACTATTTTATTGACTTCTTTTTTACAAAGTTCACATAATTCTAGTATTCAATGTCAACCTTCCGTCAATGCTGGTTTTTATAAAGTTAAATCCGCGCACTTGCTCTAAAAAAGAGCAGTTACGTAGATCCCAATTCAGTTTCAGATATTGCTTTTAAAAGTGCTCTAAATTCACCCATAAAGTTATTATATTAATGTGAATTTTTTTGCGAATTCAGCGCAAAGCTTTTATTTTGAATTCATGTCGTTCTGAAGATAAAACTATGTATTGCGTTGCAGGCAGATTCACTTAAAGTAGGGGGCGCAGATTCGAGCCAAAAAATGCTCACCCTGTACATACAAAATTATTCGGACGGTGCACACACATAGCATACATTGCATAGGTCCTGCAATATGTAGTATATTTACATGTTAAAGCTCATTCGCTTGTGCTGTGGATCTTACCTTCAAAATAACTACAACATTTTGCTAATAACAGCATTCAGTGAATCAGGTTCATTGATCTGGTATTGAGCAATGCAAGCCTTGAAAAATGCCGACATTAGCGATCAATTGCGGTTTTATCCGTAGCTTTTTTTTGCTAACTATTGCACTTACTTGCAAAATTGACATATTTAACAAAAAAACTATGATGCATATATGTACTACGTGGTACAGTGCGTGCAAGTAGGTCTAAATGATTTTGTCATAAATTTTGTCATGCCTTTTTTGTTGATTGTCCTCTCCCTTCTTTAATACTGACATTTTATATGTGAAATTTTGCACAGATGTTCAGAAATGACTAAGGTAGAGTTACTTTTTCATTCTGGTTTGCTCATTTCAAACCATGCGCTGACTTACAAGTAAAAGTAGCACTTTTTCCTGACTAATTCTGCCACCCACTGTACTTCTGCCATTTCGTAGCCAGCAGCTGTTTTTGCCAGGTATTCCCTGTTAGTTCGTTAGTTTAGCATTTAGCTGCTTGGAATAGCCTGGGTTAGCTTGGGTTAGCCGGGTGGATCAGCTCAAGTCAGGTCTTGAGAAGCGAGAATCTGTTCAGCAGACGCACGTCTGGATGATGACTGCAGACCAATGAAGGGGTGGGTGGTTGTATTTGAGAGTTGAGATGACTTCGAAAAGGTCTCCCTCTATTTCTCTTAAGCTTTATGAAGGTCACGAGGCGACTTAAGAGAGGCTTCTTGCTGCCTTCCAACTCCATTAGGCGCTTTTCTTAATCCCAGGCTCAACTCTAGGGCGCAATAACAATTGGTGCCACGGTTAGGAAAAGAATGACATGAGAAGAGAGCGTTGTAACAAAGTTATAAGTGCGAGCTCATCTGTCCCAGGGAAGGATGGGAGTTTGGAACTGATACGCCCATTAAGGACAAGAGCCTGGAGATAAGCGGGCAGGCATAAAGGGTGAAAAGAAAATTGTATCCCAGCTCAAGTCATAGGTCGTGACTGAATCGTGTATTCAAGTGGCATCGCAGTCCCAAAGTATCTATGTGCTGAGACTCCAAAGGTCTCATGCCTAAATGCAATCAAAGCTGCAGTGCTTTCATCACTGGGCCCTACACGTACGGTCTTTTCCAATCAATGTCATTCAATGACCCCTCCAGAAAGGATAGTAGTAGACTTGTCTATTGAGAGGGAAAGTTGCCGTCACGCCGGTCCAGACACCTGTGGGCCGTCAGCGACGGAAAGTGCACTACTTTCCGCATGGGAAAGATGGGAAAGGTGCAAGGGGACAAGGAAGAGATGACCGCGAGTCAAGGTAAAGAGGAGCGTTCTTAACACTTCGTCCTCACGCTGCCTTATTCGTCTTCCAGCTATGATGCTATCGCCTTCACTGACGCCGTCGTCATCGCCACAGTCTTCAAAGGAGCCAGAAGAGGAAGAGGTGGCTCCTGCTCATCCCAACTTGGACTACTTTTACGACAACGTGCGTACGCTAAAGCCAGACAGTTGGGATGAGAGCTCTCTTGCTTTATAGGAGCCTCTTCCCGATAAATGATCTCGGATTGGATCACGAAACCATCCATTCGTCCCGCCATTGATATCATGAATAATACATGTGAGTCTGTTCAAGCCACGCTTGTTACTGGGAGCCTTAATCTGTTTTAGTACGAAGAGCTGGATGACGGCGGAAAAGCCGATAGTCCTTCATTTCCCTTGCCTTTACCGCCAACGCCACCGCCACCACCCCACACGCCGTCGCTTGGGCGGCCCCCGTCAGCATCGTCGTCGTCGGGGTTGCCTCCTCCCGGCGGCCGCCTCGGGCGGCCGTTTCCACCACCGCCTTCTGAGCTCGACAGACCTGTCCGAGTTGAAGAGATCGCTATAGTGGGCGTGATACTGACGTTGTGGGCTTGTGCCATCGTCCTCTTCGTGCACAGGTGGGGCAAGATCAGAATGCTCGTGCCCCACCAGCCCAGGTACGCCTACGCCGAGGCCAACGCCGACAAGCTCAAGGTGAGGATGGGATAGTCGAGGCTCTCATACGTACGTACGACAAAGGCTACTCTGAGCAGGGTGTATACAACTCAGTGTATAAAGGTCGATGTTGGCCTGTATGGTGCAAGTCTTCGCCTGGCATGGAGCTGCCTGCGGCACCAACTTTCTTGCGGCCGCGATATCACCATCCGCAAGCTTGAGCATAACTGTGCCCTGCTTCAGCCCGCTCACTGTAGCCAAGTTGTCAATCCGGCCCACAGTTGTAGCCTTCGTGCTGCTCTACGACCTATAAGTTGTACCGGGTACGTGGGCCTTAATTCGTGCGGTCCCCATCAAATCTGCTGAATTTCAGATTAGAGCTATTATAATAGAGGCTGCAGTAAACCACACGCACTGCAACTTGGGGGCGAGAGACCCGGAGGCTCCCTGCAACGTGGGCTTGAGGGGAGGGGGGCATTCTGGGGGTCATCAGTCCAACTTGGGCTCCATTCAGAGAAGCTGAGAACGGCAGGCCAAGCTACATACGGTGTGCAAAAAAGGTCACCACTTTAAATTTGCTTGCAACTTTGGCTAGGACGCTTCAAGTTTCCTTAAACTTGTGCGCATGAGCAAAGATTGCACAAGCCCGTTGACGTCGTCTTGGACCAGATCGGACTCACACATTGTTATCAAATGCCTTTCCATCAGCCAAGTCAGGCATGAATCAAAATCATAAGTTTTTGAGGATTTCTCATGAGGAGTGAGCGGGAGAAGTCGTTGGAAGAAGCTACCCAAGGTTTCACTAAGATCTGACCCTGTCATTTTGATACTAAGCTTTTGTGTAAAGACAGTTGGTCCGTTACTTACTGTTCAGTTGCCTCACACCAACAAGACCATTTCTGTTTGAAAATTTTCTGTCTTAACGTGGTCAACACTTCAACTCTACATTTGTTGGCAGCCCTAAGGTACACAAGCAGGTATGTACACGTATGGACTGAGAAAGCAAGTGAGAACGCCCAAATTGATTGACTGGATATATGACAAATCTCTCTATATAAAGCACGAGGGTCCGCATGTAGCCTGTGTGTTTGTTTGTGTGTGTGTGTGTGGGGGGGGGGGGGTATCTGTCTGTCGGGTCATTGGTGATCCAACCGCTGCACCGATCGTCAACAACCTTGGTTGGCAGATGGTACTTCTCAAAAATTCGCAATGGATCGCATAGCACTTTCGGTCTGAGACAGTTATGAGGCCAAAACCGAGGTCCAAAGTTGCATTTACCACATAAGTCATGGAACGCCTTGCCAATACGTAAAGAACTAAGCCTTTTGGGAATAGCTGTGCACTGTGCAGGACCAGTATTTGTCAGTAGCGAGACAATGTCTTGTCTATGGCGAGAAGTCAGTTGGCGTTGGCAGTGAGACAGACAAGTCCGGCTAGACAAACCTGAGTATGAAGCGCGTGGTGAGCAAAAGCTACGTCGGCCAGGACCTATGTCTACAGCTAAGCATATGGAGGACAAGATTGAGGACGAATGATCCAGAGGTGGGAGACGCTGATAGATACACAGATATAGCACGCACCTGCATACACACACAGCACTGCATTTTTTTGCCACTCTTTCTACGCGGCAAAGCGTGTCGAGTCGTCTAGTTAGTTCTAAAATTTGAATATTTAAATCATATATAATCATTCTTAATGTTATGAATTTTTTTTATTTTTTGAAGTATGTCAGTTCCTGGGTTGCAAGCGTGCAATGGGTGAGTTCAAGCTGTTCCAAGACGACAACATATGGCTTGTGTAGTCATTGCGCAGGCGCATATTAAGTTTAATAAAATTTAAGGCAGCCTTGCCAAAGTTTAAGCAGATTTAAAGAATGTAACCTCTTTTTGGCGCACGGAGCAGTAGATATTCCATTTTTTGTGCAACTTCAGTTGGTGGAAAAGCTTCGAGTCTTGCAAAATTTAGCTGCTGACTGAATTCTTCTTGATGAAGGACTGACTTTCACTTTTCGCAAAAACCTCGATTTTGGAAGGTTTTCCGGCGGGCTGACTGAGGCTTTTGGAAAAATCGAATTGGTTGATTTATTTTCTTGTTTCTCTCCTAGAGCAGTATCGAGCCATGGAAAGTTCGAGTTGAGTCGAGCTCGAGGAAGCTCAAAAAAGCTCGAATAGCTCGACTTTGGAGGCGTTTTCATTTCTTTTTAAAGACTTCCCAGGCCACTTCAGACCTGACCATTTCCAAGCATGCTTTACCACAGTATCCTGTCTATTACAGATAATGTACACATAAGCATAACTCCTAGGCGCAAGTTGAGGTTGTGTAACTGGTACTGTCAAAGTGCTAAAGAGTGAAAGTTGCGGACTGGGAGGAATGATGCTTGGATTTCTTTTATCCCAGTTACCATGGAGGATAATGAGCATCGCACTCAAAAAATTTGGGCTGGCCGATGTTTCAAGCTGAAAGGCAGGTCTAGACTGTTTGATAAAGCTTGAAAATTTTTTGAGCATCCAGAGGAAGTCGAGCCGAGCCGGACAAAAAAGAAATGGTGGAGCCGGATCGAGCTTGGGGTGTCGGGCCGGGCTCGGTACAACCCTCTATTCTCCTCCGCTGCCTGTTTAATTGTAGAAAAGTTTTCATTAACGACGTCGCAGGATAAGAAGCAGCTGGAGGGCAGAAGAATTTTTTATTCTATCTTCTTCTTCTCCTTGTGCTTTAATTTTCACCGTTCTTCTCACAAAAGTGACCCCACCATGATGTAAGGAAAATTGACAGCAGGAACGACGTCGTGGGCTGCCTCATCAGCTCAGGCGTGCTGACCCGCAGAGACGCGGGTGTGGGCGTCCCCGACCGAGAGGTTCTCGTCGTTGTGCGTGCCCAGCAACCACTAACAACTTGGACTGTAGTCAGTGCAATGACTTGAGCAAGAACAACAGTCTGCACACCACAGAAAATGTAGCACAGTTGACTTTCCATTTTTGCACAGTTCTTTGTTGCAGTCGATGAGATCGACATTTGCCAGAACTAATCTGTGAACAGGGGCAACTTCAATTCACGGGAGTCCCTGAGGGTTGCGTTTAGTCTTCCCCACCCTGTAAACAGTGCTTGCCTTAACACGATTGTTGGGGCAATTTTAGTAGCACAATTCTTTCGATGAAGCCGGCCTTAAGTGAGCAGCTACTTGCATCTTAGCACTTGGAAAGGCACCGTGTGCACCACCTGCGCCAAGTCCGTGCGCCGAGCAGCTATTGGCGATAACGAAGATCTTGAAAAATTACATAAATTCGCCCCCAAAATTTAGTCGCCCAAATTACATAATGTTATTATGATCAGGTCCTCGGTCTCCTAGTCCTCCATTTCAGGTCCTTCATGATCCTCCTACGATACATAATCTCAGTGCACAATGACAAACATGGCCCTCCCGGGCGGAAAAATATGCTATATCGAGATTCAACTGCACAAAGTGCTTCCTGCAACCTCTTCGCTATCAGCGCTTGCAGCTCGGCGCACGGGCTTGACGCAAGGGGCGCTTGAGGTGTCTTTTTAAGTGCAAGTGGCTGCTGACATCAGGTTGGCTTTGTCCACCAAAGTCTTGTTACAAAAACGGGCCCAACAACCGGACTATCGTTCAGCTTGCGGTTGAAAGCAATTGGGACGTCACTTCAAAAATATGTTGTCCGCGATACCCTGTAAGTCGACGAAGAAAATTTGAGAAGTTCTCCGTTTCTCCTCGATTTATAGCTTCATTATTATATGAACTTCTGGCATTTGCTGTGCAGTCGTGGCTAAGAAAATAGAGCTGTTTGTATTTGGCTCACGCTGTATCAGTCTAGCGGAAGGTGTAGGAAAATGGCACCGCTGCTGCCAACCTGCTAGGCCTCATTGGGGGTTATGGCTGCCTAAGATATAAGGCCTCGCTGATCAAATTTATGTGTAGGTAAGTCGTGACGTGGTGAGATCATGAAGGGACCAAATGTGTCGGGAGAGCAAGGAGAGTGAGTTGGCCAGGAGGGAGGAAGGCGGCAGGTGCTACTGCTGCCGGAAGAGCCTCGTTCCCCTGAAGATTCGTTTGTGTTGTGCCATGTACATGGTGTAGGGAGCTATTGATTCTGTTCTTGGTGCCTGCTGTAAGTAAGCTTAGTTTATGTCATGTACATTTATATCTTGGAAGATCAGAGCTGACCTGACGAAGAACGAGAACTCGTTTGTGACATGCTGGTCGCTCTAAAGGTCCAGTCATCCGCCGACTTGAAGAAGAGCTTCTTCACCTGTTCAAAACGTAGAAAAGCTAAGCTGAGCAAACTGTGAAGTACCAGAGATTGCACTTCTAAGACACGTCCTTACACGACATCCATCAAACAGAAGTAGAGTACGTTGAAAACGTGACGTGCATGAACCCTTGAGCCATCAAGGAAAGCAGGCGATTTTCCTTGAGCGCCGCACTCAGGCAAGCCACGTGCGCACTATAGGACCTTCTGTGGCTATTGAACGAAGCTCCGATCGCAGTAAGGCCATTTCTGCCAATTTCTGCAGAGTTTGCGCATTCGGGAGATGCACGCGGACTAAGACCATTGTGAGCGTCACTTTGCGTCACTCTGGCGTCGCTGACGCATCCTGAGGTCACTGATCAACTGCGTGCAATCAGTCCCGATGCCTTCTGAACGTCTTAGAATTGCTTTCATGTTCGCAAGATGACTGTCGGTCTGCCAGCCATCCCGGGCGGCGCCTCCATGGCGGCCTCCGCGGCCGCCTCCGCGTCACTCTCGCGTTCGCGGTTGAATCTCATCGGCAACGGCGGCGGCGGCGGCGGCGGCGGCAGCGGCAGTGGTGGCGGCGGAGGAGGCAGCGGCGGTGGCGGTGACTGTGTCCCAGGGCGCCAGCGGTTTCTCCTCGGCGGTGGCTGCGGCGGCCGCGCGCAGTGGCAACTACAGAAATCGATAGACTCCACGTCTTGCCTGATCGGGGGCGGGGACAGCGGGGGCGGGGGTCCTGTCCTGCCCTCGAGACACAACAGCGAGTGCTACCATCAGCGGATCTACCTGCACCCGAATAATCACCTCTACTACTACGCCGAAGGTGAAGACTGCGACAAGATCTGTGAAGGCGGCGTCGGCGGCAATGGAGGAGTCCAAGGTTGCGCCAGTGGTAGGAGGACTCAAAGCGCCTACGACTTGAGACCGTCGTCAACACCCCAAATGAAGTGGTTCTCGGTGAGCTTCTTCCACTGCTTGCAGTTGACTCACCTGACAGATTGCATGAGTGTTTGTCGTTGCAGCAGACCCACTCCGCCTCCTGCTCCTCGACGCCCTCGCCCTTCCTCCCGAAGGAGCCCATCGACATCGCCGTCACCATGAGCAGCGGCGTCGAGCTCATGCGTCACATCTCGGAGGAGCCGCCAAAGTCACCCAGAAGTCCGACTAAAGGCGACAGAGCCACTGTCGCGGTGGGCGGCTCCACCAGGGCCACTCAGGTCTAATGGGCGCATGACATCAAAGACAAACGTCTGCTTTTAAGTGGACTCATCAAGGCAGAGAAAAAGTGCGTGTCAGCGTTACAACAGCGGAGAGTCTTCAAGTGAGTGGGAGCAAACCCAGCTGCTTGTCTGTCTGTCTGTCTGTCTGCGTGGAGTGCAACAATGTTCAGTTAAGAGCGAGGACGTTGTATAAACATTTCTTTGGCTTGAAACCAATACCAGAGGCTTCCAGCGTCAAGAAACATCTTCGAAATGCGCGGGTGGCAGAGTCGCTTGCCTGTGTTACACGTGGACGTTATTGTACTCTTTTCCTTAAAAGAACGACTCTACACACGAGGAGAATTTATTAAGCTCTTGTTTCATTGATGTCTCGTATTGACATGAAGAGCGTGGAATCAATTTTGAGGTCTCTTTCGGTTTATTTTCAAAGTTGACTTGAGCAATACAGCTGTGTGGCAACCCTTCCTGGAAGAAGTAACACATGCACAATATGGGTGCGTGGGCCAATGAAGCCCTGTTTCTTTGTGTATGTATACGTACATGTCTGCATGCCGTGGCTCCAGCGCACAGCTAGTCCTGAGCAACCAGACTCGTCACCAACGAACGATGCAAAGAACTCTTGCGGGACTGAGATTCGGTGTCAATTTGGACTTCCTCCTAGTAACCATCACAAAGTTGGCACTGCCTCAACTTCACAGTTTTTGTTGGGCTAAAAATATCCTGTCTGAAGAGTGCCAAAGCTTTTGAGAAGAAAATCTGAAAGGAAAGTAATCGTTTGTTTTTTATGCAACTGTCAAGCAACAAAAGATCGAGTCTGCCTACGCCTTCAGTCATTTTGTTGCATTTATGAGTGCTTGCGAAAAGTGACTTTTTTTTCGAGATTGAGCCGTCCCGCCTACCCGAGCTCTGTTGATCCCACCAAAGTGCTCGCCACCAACGTCTGCTGATGGATGGAGGACATCCCCCTGGACGTGCAACTGCTCCGCTCGAGGCTGATGTGCCTCAACTTCCAAGCGGTTCGTCTCTGTTTTGTCTCAGACCTGTGTCTGGCCTCTATTTTGTTCGGTTTAATTCACGTTAATCTGTCCCTCTCATGACGTATAAGTGCGAACATTCCTACCATATAAAGACGTTTTAAACACCACCAACTGAGTGAATGATGATGGCCAATGGATTTTTCGCAAGACTCGCTGCTGTTGAACTTGGGTACCAGCGGCTAACGACGAATATGGCATTGACAAAGCGCCGTCTTCTGAAGGGTGCAGATATCGGATGTCGCGAAAAAAAACCTGACGCACGCGTACGTAGGTGCGTACAGTGGAATCTCGATTTTGGAAAGTCGACGTAGAAAGACTTGACGGAGTCCGGATGAATGCGGACTTTCCTAAAAAAAACTCGTACTTTCCTAAATGGAGTCAAGGTCTCGATAAAGTCCTAGTAAAAGCCGTGATAGTGTGAGCATAAAGCAGATGTCGAGTCGAAGTCACTCTCGCTTCGATTCTCTTAAAACATTAGAAATCGAATCAGTGAAGGAATAAAAATGGAAAATAGCATCAAATTGGGAGCTGGTTGGAGAAAACCTGGTGGAATCGGACTTTCCCTTCCCGCATGTGGACTTCTGACATTGAGCAATTTCAGCGAAATAAAAACGACTTTCCTGAGAATCTTTCCAATACTGACGTTATTTCCCAAATCGAGATTCGACTGTACGTACTTTCAGGGTGGGCGTGAACATGACATAAAGGACAATCGGATATTATTACCTCAAGCTGTGAGGCTGAGGGAGAAGTAGATGTCATAAATGTTGACAATAAGATACCACAAGGTGCTATTCAATGAAACGCCAGGGTTGCCACATCACCGAGGTTTCTTATTTGTCGAAAGGGTCCGCGCCCACCCCGCAGGCCTCATCTTGCCTGCACGAATCCGGCACAAATGACCGAGGCCGGTCCGGTACCAAGCTGCCATCGGAAAGTGTCGGAAAGAACACCCTACACAGACCCACAAAGACGGAAACACTAAGAGCGGTGAAACAAGACTTTCCAGGAAAGTATAATGCACCATGTGGTCTGCATGTTAATGTAGCTTCTTTTATCCCGGCAAATGTTTACTCGCGAATGTAAATTCGCGGCTGCTTTTCTTCGCCCTCTCCTCCCAACTCACCAGCGCCATGACTCACGACGGCTCCAAGTTTCTCGACGCCTCCGCAATTTTCCTGGCTGAGCGAAAAGAGGCGATCGAATGACCAATGCAGCGACTCTGGTGTGTCCACAAAGCTCTTGGCATCCCAGTGGGGGAAAGCTGTGAACGGCTGTTGTGTGTGTGCGACCTGTGGAAAAGTGGCCATAGGGATTCTTGACTTCTTACATGTTCCGTCTTCTTCTCTTCATCTTCCTCCAGTGCCCTTGAATCATTCAGCAAGGCCAGGACTGAGGGAGGTTTCTTATCTCTATCACTTTCTTTTCAATCCTCTGGCAAGTAGAAAAAAGCGCGAGGAGGAAAATGTTCGGCCGAGGCTGACAAGATATTTAAAGTTTTCGGAAAAGTCGAAAAAACGTGTGAGAGAGAAAAAGAGTTCTTGCATATTGTATAGGTTCATAGTCCGGAAGACAGAGGAGATGAGCTGCTCTACTCCTGCGTTCAAATGTTCGATCTGGAAGTAAGGTAGTTTAAGTGCGCCAGCGAAACTTTGCTGTGCGCCTTAAAGGACCCCAAAGTTGCGAGCAGAAGCGCCATCAAAGGAGCTGTAACATGTTTGTGTCGCGTACGCACGAAAAAAAAACACTGGATTGCCTTCAGCTCGATCGTCAGCCGTCGATCGAGGCAGGGCATTTTCATGCGTGGAGGGAGGAAAGAAGTATCGGCTGATGCTGATACTTCTTGCCCCACGTCTGGCACGTCTGTCCGGTCCGGGGAGAGTCAGAGCGGTGCTTGGGACTTAAGTGTCGAGAGAGGGAGCAAATGCCAACGACACCTCTGGGACAGCAAGAAAGACTTGAATTCATTCAGCGTAGTTTATGTGAAGAGGTTCCACTCCACGGAATTCGCGATTGCTCAGCTACGCACTCTCACTAAGGTCTTACAGCGTGGACACAAACGTTAGGTGCAAGCTAACACTACCTGAAACTGTGTGGAATAGCGAAAAAGGGTCATCAATGTTGCGGGGAACAACTAGCAATGCTGCATTCGAGAGTCGTGGAAACAACCTCATAGGCACCGTTGGACCCAAATCTGAAGTTGACTCATTTCACACATTGAACAGTGATAACAGTGATGGCTACAAGTTGGCATCGCAGGAGAATCTGCAATGGAGGCTCAGCAACAGACTATTCTGTGGCACGAGGAATATTTACACACAGGCACCAGTGACTATGGTGGGTAAGACCCTTTACACCGGAGTCCATCAGATGATCTGTTAACCAGACATGTTAAGCATTCTGACATCACCTGCCTGAACATGCAGTTACAGAAGGATCTGTGACTCTGAAAATGAGGTACTAACGTTCTACTACAGATGAAGAACAAGTTACCTTTGTTAGCGAATTTCTTCTAGAGAAAGTCAGGGGGTCGTCCAAAGAGTCACACAGAACGATCCAATGGGAAATGCGCTATCCACTCAGCTTCGTGGAACAGTGGGGATTTCTGGGCTATGAACACTTCTCTGAAAGTTCCTGATCCTGTGGTCACCACTGCTCACAGGGTCAGAAATGCCACGAGCTAAATTGATTCAAAATGGTACTCATGCTATCTATGACTTCACCCCGCTCATAAGCTCATTTTTATTTCATCCGTCGTACTCTTAGCCACTGACAAAGACCACGATGAGTCAGTTGTGCCGATTTACTAGAGCACCAAGCAAACGTATGCACAAGAAACATCTCACTGTTGGACTGGAAGTCTCTTCTCACCAAAATGCCCTCTGAAATGGATGAGAACTTCCAGGCCTCCGAGAAGTGACTTCGAAAAGCTGTCTTGGTTTGGAAAAGAGGTCGAAACATACCTGAACTTGTCTCTGAAGCAGAGAACAATCAACAACTTCTTCAGAAATGCGAAAAGTGGCCAAAACGGCAAAGACTGAATTTTTCCATTCCTGTTTTTGGTATTATTTCTCCAACCTGCTTATTACGTCAATAAAAAGGCTGGGCCAGACTTTATGAGTCATGGGCACTGTGTGGGAAAAAGATGTCAACAGCTTTGGCAATACCATAACTAAACATACGATAAGAGACCATTAAGTCGTCGGGGTTGCCACTTTACACCGGCGTTTCTGAGTTATTAGCGCTTTTGGAAAGGATCCTAGTGTTGATGCCGGCGCTCAAGAAGAGGGGGAGAGCGGGCCAATTGTTCGCGGGCTTGTACATGGTGGGTCGGGCAGAGCCGCTGGGCCCGCTCCACTTTTTGCTGGCTAGTCAAACTGACTTCGGCTTGCTCCACTAAAAATAGTGCAGAAGGCGCCGCACAATGAAGAGTCGCGAAAAAGCAACACCACCACTTGCAGCAAAAGTGCAGAAGTCATGTCAGAGGGTGGGTTCGGCAGCACCTGGCCCAGCGGTCCAACAATTCTTGCTCATTTTGCACTGAAGCAAGCACTGGGCATGGCCGGTCACACTAGAGAGACCTGATTTCGGCCAGTTCATCTTCAGTCCATTTCGGCCACATCAATATCTATGTGGGCCTGAATGCGAAATGGGACTCCAGTCAAATACTTTTTCACTGCACCTCCTACGACCTGTAGTTGAGGTCTGCTTAGGTCATGTATGGTGAAGTAAGGTCAGCTAATTTAGTGCTAAAGACATTGAAGAAGTGTCTGGCAAACCTGAGCATCCACAACTGTACCTCTACTGTACGGACCAGACCCTAACAGGGGCTCTTGGGCTTTTTCAAATTTGCGTGACCGGGCGGGCGGGACAAATAGATTGGTGCTGGCGAGCTCCGGGCCCGGCCCGCTGACTTCTCTACTCCAGAGGCGAGCTTGGCCTGGGCTCGATTAGGCTTGCGCAACGAGCCTCTAGGGCCTGACATTAATTGAAAGTTATGGCTGCGAGGCTCCGAGAATGCAACCTGACGTGAAAAGCGAAGAAAAGTATTCTGCAAGAATGCGTCACAGAATGCGGATAACAGCAGCAACAAAAAGCCCGTATTACAACCACAGCAACCGCGACCACGACCATAGCGGCATCCTCGACCAGGTCCGAAGCTGCTGGATCCGTGGAAAAGAGAAAATCCCACTTGAACTGCACCTTGGGCTTGTTCCAACAGCCGCACAAATTTCTGGCAGAGGAACTACGACCGGATGACTTCCAACGAGCTGCGTGAGTTGGCGGTGTTAACAACTAATCTCTAAAATGGGCGAGGAAAAAAACAAAAGCTGCGCTCTCGACATCTTCATCCGATTTCGTAATGCAGCAAGCGCTTTTTCCAGCTCATCTTGCTTTTCTTGGTGCTCTGGTGCGCGCGTGCGCGATTGTGGGTGCGTGTAGGTGTGTGCACTGCATGTTTGGGTGGGTGGACGCGTGTGTGTGCTGGGTGTGTACGCACTGCCTGGGCAGCAATCGAGGAAAAAGAGAGAATGCTGACTGACTGCAACGCTTTGCTTTCACAATCTCTTGTCTAATTCCGTCCCGTTGTAAAAAAAAAAAACCCGAGTGCTGACCCAGAAACGTGCGTCCGACGGCGGTCGGGGAGGGCGACGACGGCGTCCAGAACATTTGGATGGGCTGAGGGATGGCAAGGCGTTTCAGTCAGGAAGTGCTTGAGCACATGACATGGGACTCCGCCTCATACAGGGTGGACAACGAGCTCTGTCTAATGTTCAGTTGCTTTTGTTTGACGGCAAAATGCTCCATCTTCAAGGCTGGTGCGTAATAGCTATGTTCTAGTAGATATTATTTTTTTTTAAAAGTTCCCTTGCAAAATTTATCGAAATGAGTAACGCGGAATATTTAGTGTAGAGATTTTTGTCAAAACTAACAGAACCCGTGACAAAACTCAGCGACCACCCTGTACTTCCCATTCTCGCGTGAAAGATAAAGGAGGGAGCGAGAGTGAGACATTTTCATCTCCCACACGTCATCACCATCCTGTACGTTTGACGCACACCAAAATTTCGAGCTATCTTGATCGAGATTGCAGGAGGATGGCAATAAAAAAAGAATGACAACAAGTACAACAGTCCTTGTTGGCGTAAGCAATTTCCGTGGGGGAGAAATTGGTTGCGAAGGCTGAAATCAAACGTTTGGAGTTGGTTTTTTTTACGTGGTTGAAGGGGGAGGTCCCCCCCCCCTCCCAGAAAATTTTGGTCAATACTTCGAAAAGACAAATATCCCAAATTTGTGAAAAGTCGTAGCCAAGCAAGAAACCAGCCCATTCTCCACTCCAGGACTTGCGCCAAGGCCTGACCGTACAGTGACGTCACGGGTTGCCAACGCTCGTTCTCGTGCTTGCCTCTGTTGCTTGGTGCTGACTTTGCTGCAGGTATCTTGGGAGTCCAAAGGGGATCAACTACCCAAGTTTTAAGCTCTTCCACTCAAGGACAACAGAAGATTAGTGGTCCTGTGCAATCGGTCACGTGCTGATTCGTGTGCTGCTAGAGTAGAATGGAGAGTCTGTACGAGCCGAAGAACCATTTCGTGCACAGATTTGTACGTCCTCAACACTGGATGAACAGAGCAACCTGATGTAGAGGCTCTCCAGCCGGATGGTGCTGCTGGAGGACGAGCAGTGGCAAGTGAGGCAGCTGTGACAGATGCCGGCAGAGTGGGCGGGAAGGACAGGGGACCATTTAAGCGCCGTTACGAGACAGCCAACAAATGTCTACCGAGTGAAAGACCCTAACCCGACGAATACGAGGGTTGTCTGTCCGTCTGTCCGTCTGTCCGTCTGTCCGTCTGTCCGTCTGTCCGTCTGTCCGTCTGTCCGTCTGTCCGTCTGTCCGTCTGTCC
>JAAUXU010150703.1_pt1 | contig 29478 bp, 20 predicted proteins | sample 7278151 | NCBI WGS metagenome assembly JAAUXU01 (sample SAMN14350113, study PRJNA611818) | marine sediment metagenome | isolation source: surface marine sediment (1.8m) | place: French Polynesia: Moorea | collected 2018-08
AGTCCAGATCACCTTATCACCATAGTACGATCCATCAAACTTTACAGTAGAACACACATGTAACGTACTGTACAGTAAGAACACAACTTAACCCTTGTACTGCGCATGCGCACGTACACACACTTGGCATGAAATCTCGGTAAGGTGAGGTTATGAGCAAGGAGGGGTTCGTGACCCACCAGTTGTTGCCTCCAATGTTCCACTTGACATGAGCGTGGCAGAAACTACAGTGGTGGAAAACAAAAGGAACCCTCCTGTCGAGAGGCCCTTTGGGCACTTCAAGCCATTGTTGAGCAGGGTAAAAGCCGTTTGAATTCCAAATCGAACTGTGTAGGCAGCCCCTGCGCAACGCGACACTTTGACCCATTTGGGGCAGTTTAATTAAAAGTTTTGGACATCTACTCTGTATTTACACCCGGCGGCTTTGCAATCTGCCCAAAAGTACGTCCACATGCCGAAAACAGTGTGTAACTTCAACCATTTCTGGGATAGCTAACAAGAACGCATAGTTCAGCACATAGGGATGAAAAAACAAGACTGTCTACATTTACTCGACGTATATTTGGCTACAGGAAGCAAAGTATTATGTTTCTGGGGAAACAACCCAGACACAAAACCATAGTGCTTGTATGTGTGTGCAGCAAAGATTTTGATAGCTCCAGGGCTGTGGCAGTCAGCAAGGCTTTTTTATGCTGCGTTAAACTAAATGAAGCTGAATCTCACATTCTATTGTTGTTAAAACACACCAGCCAACTCCGGAAAGGTAGCAAAAACGAGAAATTTACCCAGACTAGCTGTATCTCATGTTCAGTACAGCTTGGATCTGGAAAAATAGACCTGTCACATGTGTCGAAAAAAAATGTCATCGTGCTAACAATGGTAGAAATAGGGGGGGGGAGGGAGAAGGAGGCTCAGTAGGCAACCAAAAAAAGCAATGTTTTCACAATTCTCTTGTAAAAGAGAGGGAGCAGAGTACACAAATCCTTCGGACAAGAGGATAGAAGCTTCGTGGCAGCCAAGCAAGCAAGCCCAATCGGAATATTGACAGCTTATTGATGCCATCGGCTGCTACAGCGGCAACAACATAAGGAGGGCGAGCCCGGCCGAGGGAGGGAGGAGAGGAAGACGCCTATGTAATACTTCTAGGAGACCTCCTGAAAATTTTCTCCATGTTCCGTAAGCACGAGTCCAGGCTGAATTGGAAAAAAAAGATGTAGTCGACGCTGCTTTTCGGCCCAGCTGAATGGAGTGGGGAGGAGACGGTCGGAAATCTCCTGATCTTCTTCATGGCACTAGTGTTACGTACAGTAAAAGTTCGATTTAGTCCATAGAAAAAACTCCAATGTGTTAGAATGGCAGTATTGTCTAAAAATGCTCTCTGTTTGATTCATACGGTGTGCGCATGGTGCGCAAGAATTGGCTGCCCTTTGACTTGAAGCGATGCTGGCAGCATAACAACTTCGTCAAGAACAATATGGACAGGAAAAGGATGCTTTGAAGTTCAGCCGCTGGATCAGTTTTGCAAGAAATCAAATTTACAGTGCCCTCCGAAAGTGGTCACCCTCCCCCTGCGGAAAAATGACAAAAAGTGGCTAAAATCTTGGTCTACTTGATGCAAAATTTGCTGAAATTTTGGTGTAGCTCTGGGCGGTGCTTGTGCCACTCCTCCAAGATGCCAAAGGGAGAACCCCCTCTACAGGGTTCGGCAGTAATAGTGCCAGTTGAGATACATACCGGATCGTGCAGCAAAAATGCGACTCTGATACCAGAAATTTTAAGACTAAATTTCTCACCATTGATGATACTTGTAAAGCTTAGCTCTGGTGACAATAATTGCTCACATTACTGTAGAATATTGAACAGAATTCTACTACTGGTTGCTGATGCTGATCTCTCCAAAGTTGATCACCCATAAATTCTCTCGCTAACACTTCCAATGGCTGTAGCTTCTCAACTATACCATACAAGATAACTTTGAACACCTTGGCTAAGATGGCAGCATTTTTGCTTTTTGCTTTGTCTGGAATTTTGGTTTTCTCAGCCTCAGTGAGCTGTGGCATGTTGCTGTGAGCGCAACTTGATTTTACCTTGCTTGTTTCAAACATCAAGAGACCAAACAAATCAGCTCAACCCGGCCTGAAATTTTTGCACAAATTCGCTTGCAACCTCTTCTACATGCATGCCAAAGGACAAGCTTCAAGCGAGAGTAGTAGTGCAGTTAGAGGGAAAAATGCACGTCGCATTTTTGCTGCACGACCCCGTATCTAAAAACTAGTGGTGAGAAAAAGTGACATGTAGCATTTCAATGAGACTTATTGGAACTTAATATTAGACGCTAACCTACAACATATCGAAATTTTATTTCATTTCAATAAGTACAAGGACATCAAGTCCATCATGTTTTATTCGATGTGGCCACCATCCGCATTAATCACGGCCTGCGGCCTTCGCCAGGTATTGGCACAGAAATTGCGGACAAAGTCTGGTGTCAGGACATTCTTCCAAGCCTCCTGAAACCTGCTGATGAGGTCAGCATGGTTCTTGGGACTTCTGGCGCCAACCACAGACTTGAGGGCACCCCAGACTGCAAAACCCATTGGTGTGCAATCCGGACTGGGTGGCGGCCACATGTTCTTGTCCAAGAACCCATCCTGGCTCAATTCCTGGCGCAGATAGTCTTGTGTTACACCAGAGTTGTGTGCTGGGGCGCCGTTCTGTTGCTAGACGGCCTGCCTGGCACCCACCTCTGGTGCATCCATGCCATCAGGGGCCCCAAGTCTGGTACACGCAGCTGTTCACGTTGACATCAAGTGGGAAGACAATCGGGGGCATGGTCTGGCCATCTGAGGTCACTGTCCCAAAGACCATGATGTTCAGAGGGTTCTTGGACCTCTTGCTGACCTTGTTGGGGCTGGCAGTCTCCCCCGTCTTCACAAAAATGCGGTCATTTCTCCTGCAGAAGCTATAAGCCCCTCAGCGCGTTCCTTGTGCTTCTGGCGCTGTGCTACCGTGATGATGTAACACTGGACTTTCGCAAGGTTTGGAAGGCCTCCCTCGTCTGTGAGCCTCTGAAGGGACCTTCTGGACATGTTTTTAGTCCTTGCAGAGCTGGGCTGAATGCTGGTGCGGGTTGCGTGTAACACGTTCTTGCAGACGCTGGACGTGGTAGATTTGCTGATTGCCACTGAAGTCACTGTTGTTGGTGTAACTCACGTAGGAATTATTTATTAACAACAGCATTGGGAAGAGCTGAGTTTCAGCTTTCAGGACAGGGTGGGAAATTCAAATTCTGAGAAGAAATGTCTGACTTAGCCATGGTATTCTTACTGGCACCATATCTGTCCAACCCTGTACTCCTGCCACCTGGCCACACCAGCCTGTTCAGCACCTGTTTATAGGCTAGCGCCCCCTATCCCCAACATCATAGCTACCGAAATGCTGCAACTGCACAAACTTTGTTTATATCATTGGAAAGCTTGAAGCTTTAACTGAAGTCCTCCTTTCCTTTAGACCAAAAATGCATATCTAAAGCAGGGAAGCAGGGCTGACCATTATGTATACTGTGTGACAGACGCACACATGTTATTCGCCAACGCAGCCTTTAATATGCAATTCGTGTTGTGTCAAAGCGAAGACAAGAGACTTCAAACTTTCCAACGTTCTTAAGAGGGACTGTGTGGCCACAATATAAGGAAAGTTACAAATGCTGCACTGATGTGCTGAAGTGTTTTTGCCCTAGCTAAATGTATGTACTTAAAAACAAAGCGTATGTGGTAAATTTTTCGTGTTTACATCGCTGGCTCTGCCTTGTACGTATGTATGTGCTGGGTTTCACCCATCCCATATTGGAATGCATGAAAGGGGAGTAACCCTCATTCAGGGTTTTTTCCTGGCCCAGAGTGATGGCCTATACATTGTCAGCGTACAATTTCATGTTGCCCCAGCAGGCTTCATGGCTTCGTCAATGCGGTCCAGCGTCAGGAACGTGATAAGTTCCTTGAAGTTCCTTGGGCCATTGGAATTATAACTGTAGGAGGCCTTTCGACGCTCCTCTGTGAGCGCAACACACTCACGCACAAGATGCACAAACTGCCACCGAACCTACATTTATCACATTGTCTTTCTTGAAGCATTGCTCTGCGGTAATTTAGATAATTGTGGCCAGTAATGGCTTGAACAAATCTGCTCAGACTTCTTTGGTTGAGCTTTATTGCTTGCTGTCCAACCGAACCTGGAGTTGTAACCCAGAGCTTGGTCTGCCCACATGTACGTAGACTCCTCCATCTGCTAGTCCACTGCCTTTGGCTGGCTCTGCCTTAAACATGCATTTTCTTCTAAAGAAGAATGCACACAAGTTAAACTGCTAAGGCTTCAAGCTTTTCACCGATTCAAGTAGCGTTTGTGTAGCTGAGGAACTTACAAAGGGTTCACTAGTAGCTTCAGTTAAATTGCATTGACAAAATGGCCAGGGCTGTCCTACATATGCGTTTTCGTCCAACGTAAAGGAAATAACTGAAGCTGCTAAAGATTCAAGCTTTCAGACGATATAAATGGTGTTTGTGTAGCTGCAGTGTCAAGGAAGTTATGATGGTGGGAATAGGGAGCTCTGACTTATGACCCTTTTGGTGTCTGGGGGTAGCAGCGCCTCCTCCCATCACCACCACCCTCAGATACACAAAAGAAATTCAGGAAATTTTGCATAAATTTGACCACGACTTTAGCCACTTTTTGTCATTATCCTCTTCGGAGAGTTCTGCTCATAACAACTGCCTCGCAGTCAATACTTCTAAGCCGATGTGGGAGGTGTTAACTGAAAGCACACTTATTAAAAGAAAATATCGGGAAAGCAGAGATCCTAAATGTCACTAGCATGAACTATTTTTCCGAACGTAACCTGAAGCGTATTGCTCAGGAGTGCCTTCACAACAGCTCCACGACAGTTACAGTGACACGTTTTTCTAGGACCTTGTCGTATAGTGAACTCCGGTTCTAGTGATTTTTCTGATAGTCGCAAATTATTTAAAGTCATCTCCCAATTACACACGATCAATTGCTAATTTCTATCGGTTCCAATCATCAGACCCCAGCTATACAAACCAGCTGATTTAAAATATCCACTGGTGTTTTCATCAAAGCAAACAAGTCTGGCACAAATATTTGTCGCAAACGAATGCTGCCGTGCAATAAACTTCCTTAGTACATTCCCAATAAACCATATTTTTACTTGTATGAAGGCATTTGGGCATTTTCTGCCACAGCCGCAACATCATAAGAACACAAAGCTTGCCGAACGGATGTGACGACTGTAAGGGGAATTTACTGTAAAGCGTCTTACAGCCGCCTCATGTGGAGTCTACTGTACAGGCCACAGCTTCATTATTTGGCTCACAACCTCTGATCAGAAAGGGTCCATACGTACACATGCCAGTAAGTTTTGTCAGCAGATAAACCTTGTTCCTTGTCTCGCCAACGTCGGTTTGACTGCACCTTTGATTGGTGCCTTCCCCCCCCCCCCACACGCACACACACTTCTTGTCACTTTCACACATATATGCTTAAAAAAGAAACCGGGACGCAGGTTTGACTGCTGTCTGACTGCTGTCTGACTGCCTCCGCCCGTGTGACTTATCCACGATGCCGATTCATGCGCGCCACCCTGTAGTGCAGTCTCGCAGCTCCGACATCACTTGTTTTGCTGCTCCACCCCACGGTCAGTAATGGGCCTGCTTGAAGGGACCGCGCAATTGTTCAAGGTCTCTCTCGTCTTGACTTTGAGTCGGCCTTTTGCGCTCCCTCCTCTTGAAAATCATGTAAGTGCGGACTTTTGGAGGAAGCAATTTGAATTTCGCTTTTGAGATCCAATTTCCACCAGTACTAGAGAAGCCCGAAAGATCCGAAATGCAATAGAAGCAGCCAAGGAGGCCCCTTGAAACTCTCTCTCCTTAATCATAATCTGTTTTTGCTTGCTCTCTCTCTCTCTCTCTCTCTCTCTCTCTCTCTCGCATTCACGCATGAACGCACGCGCGCACAACGAACGTCAGTACATAGCAGCTGAGAGAGAGCGAGGGCGAAAGAGCCTCTACCAGACAGGACCGAGTACTCGGGCACCACCAAGCGTCAGCAGGAATGAAACTATTAATAATAAGGATTGTCTGCGGTCTAACACTTTGTACGTCTTCCGCGATGCTGTCTCGCAGAGCGCACCCGTCTCTTCTCTTCAGGGGCTTGTTGCCTTTTCATTTTCGTCTTCATGATGCTGGAAAGGCCTTCAAGGCCTTGAATGGTCACATCAACGAGATGAAAGGGGGGAGGGACCAGCAGCAGCACACAGACAGACAAACGAATTTCACGGAACTGCTCTTATCTCTCTGTCTTCACTACGTAGGAGGCGTGGGCCATTTCATGGAATTTTATCCCCACCAAAAAATCTCTCCCTCCCGCCACTCCTACCTTGCCTTCCCTCTCGAACAGAGCACGCAATCTATTTAGCAGAAGCTTCTTCTTCGCAGTTGACGACCAGGGAGGGGGAAGCTTTATTCCCCCCCCCCAGCTTGATAGTTTTTATAGTACGATATGGTTTTGTGATAAGGCGTCCCCTACACTCTTTTCCTTTTTTTTTTCACTGCGTGCTAGGTGCTGAGAAAAAAGAAGGCGAAAGAAATCAACAAAGTTTTCCACTCAAGCGTCACGGCCACCAGCAACTTTCGTATGTGGAAAACAAGGAGAAAACTCTCTGGTGCAAGATAGGAGGCTAAGGACACCTGTTTTGTGGTGACAGCACAAGTGTAAATTTTCGCCCAAAGTGAGGGAAAAAGAAGCTTCTCTTGAGGGAGAGCGGGAAAAGAGAGGCTCGATAAGATTTCTCCTCCTGCTTTGCTCTGCCGCTAATGAAGCCATTTGCCAGAGTCCAGCGCTGCTGGAACTGAACATGTGTCAGGTAATGCTCAAAAAAGTTTCCCCCCCCCCCCTTTGGAGCAATCTGTAGTTTGTAAATGGTGGAAACAGGAGGGGAAGAAATCTCTTCTTCGAAAGTTTTCTGGGTGAGAGAGAAAGTCCAAGAGGCGTTAAAATAGAGGGGTTGACGCAACGCGGGCAGAGCAAGGGTTAAAGTTCTTAGGGAAAGCGTGTGTTTCAAAGTGCGCTCTTTCGCACGTACTCTACGTGTACAGTATATTAGATTTACTTATCCTTAGCTTCTTTTGGCTCGTGTCATGGTCTGCGGGATGTCGTGAGGCACAAAAATATTCGAGAAAAGTCACCTGCCAGAAGTTGGTTCAAATAGAAAGCGGAAATCAGCCATGTGCAGGATGAGGTGTTCGGTTAAAGAAATCATTGTTTCCGAACACTTAATAGAGGGCTCGTGCACATAACATGTAGTGTCTGCTACGTAGCTGAAAGGCTCGCTTCCTACATGCAGTAGCTGCTCTGGGTGTTGACTTCACGTCAGTACCGTATCACACTGTACCTGAACACTTTTTCATACTTCGGAATGTGTAGTTTGTTTGGGTGTTTTTTTCTGACTCGCACGGCGCCCCAGAATACATGTCCGCTCCCCCAGGAAATAGTGGCGATGCTACTCTACGGACGTCAGGATTTACGCTGGTTGTGTGCACAGTACAAGGCTGTGATAAGTTCCCGTAACCTCCACACAGCGAAGCAGCGAGCAGAACTTGCTTGATTGAAGAGGACGGAGTAAAGTAAGGAAGTTAGGGAAAATTGCACTTTCCTGGAAGAAAAATAATTGTACTGTAGACGACACCGAGGTGCACTTCATGTAGTCCTCCTCCTCCACAATGGCCCCGCTCCCCTCCTCCAGCTTATGTAAAACGACACCGTACATATGTACTGCACGGAAATGCTCAGACGTACATACGAATAATTTATTGCTGCGTGCGCTGGAATGAAAAGAGAGGAAATAAAAAAAGGACCTTTGTGATTTTTTGCACTGCATTCTGCACAAGGCTGTAAATTTACAAACTCTGCCATGAATTTCGATGTCGGTCGTGGTGTCAAAGACCCCCTCCGTCGCCCCGAAAAAAGTGCAGCTCCCGTATCGCTATTATGAATAGTCAATTTTGAGAGGTTTGCCAAGCTGTCCCTGTGGCATAACAAGTGCAGATGACAGAGCAATAGATTCACAGTTGGCCGAAAAGTTGACATTTGGCACTGATCGACTTTGTGGGCTGGAGGGAGAGAGAGGGCGAAAAGAAATGATATTGCTGGACTTGACGGAGTGGACCAAGTACAGCAGCAAGAAGAAAGATTTCCACAGAATGTGCTACGACGGCTAATCCCTCTTGTTAGGGCGGCGCGCAAGATTGCAGGCGCCGAAAAGAACTGCGCCGGCCAGAGAAAGCGCGTTCTTTTTGCCTCACAGGCGACGTTTCGATCGGGCACACGTAATCGGCTCTCTCTTTCTCTCTGCACTCAGTCATGGCGGAAGCCCCATAAATTTCTTTTGTCGTTTTCTCCTCCTCCTCTTACTCCTGCTCCCCCTGCTCCTCCTCCTTCTCGTCGGTCGTCGTCGTCCGCGTCCACAGATTGGAGATCAGCGGCAGCGGCATCTCTGTAATGCCACCCACGGAAGTGTTCGTATGCTCCGTGGTGGTAGAATGGCAAAAAAAAATGAAAATATTTCTCCAACTCCAGTCCGCAGAGCCTTGAGCAGTGATGTACTGAGCCGCACGTCCTGACTGTATTGCATTCCCGGTCCACAGTCGACGTGGTCACGGTGCTGATTAGTTACGATAAAAGTCATCCCGCTCTTTTATTGCTGTGGCGTGTGTCAGAGGGTGTGTGAGAGGGTTTTTGCGCTCCACAGATCGATTCAATACATAAGCAGCTTTTCCGTGGATCAAGTGTGAGTACGTACCAAGGGTACAAGGTACTGTGCACACTTGTGTAGTATAGTGAAGTGCTGTGGCAATAAATTGTCGTGCACTTCAATGGCAACTTTGGTCACCTCTTCCCAGCATCTCAGGATGAGCCTTGCTAAAGAAACTTTAATACTAGGAGATTGAAAGGGCGAAAGTTTGAAAGCACCAACAACTACATTGCTTGGTCACCGTGAAACAACCGTTGTCACACTTGGTCATGCCATCTGCACCCCGGGCATGCCTGCGGGAGCTCGTACAAGGCCCAGGGCGACCACACACAGGGTGCAATAAAATTGATTTCCCTCTGCCCCCTAAAGTCCCTCCCAACTCATCATGCGTCAGACTTGAAAGTATTTGTAACATTTCGACATTCGCACTTTGTCAATAACTACAGACTTTTGCAAAAAAAATTGTACTTTTGTATCTTCACATAAAAAAGGTTGGTCAGAAAAACATTCGTAACGCTGAGACGGCTTGCCAGAGACCTCTCATGAGGGGTGATCATTCGCTCAAAAGGTTGAAATTTTCCCAAAGTCATACGAGCACTTGGCACTCAACGTCCCTCAAGTCGGTTATTAAAGTTTGTTTTAGGTGGAAAACATATAAAAGAGATCTTTTCAAGGACGCCCACAGCTTTCCAATGCCGTTTTCCCAGCTAAGTTTGAGGCACCCCGTCGAGAGGTATGGATGAGGATCCGTCCTTCTTGTTCATGGAGATAATCGAGGTGTTGCGAAATATTTTCGTGTCTGACCGTAACCTGTACGTGCTTTGTTTCTGTCTCTCCGATTCAGGGTTGGCAAAATAGGTCCCACACGCTCATGATGATAAATTAGTTCATGAGTGCTCTATCTCTCAGAATCAGGGTTGCCAAAACGTCTGAGCAGTTTGGGTGCCTCACTAAATGCCGAGAGAGCAATTTATCAGTGAGGAATGAAAAAAAGGGTGGAAATCCTGACTGCGTTAGCACCAATGCTGATCAGTTTTGTTATACCCTGAAGAGAAATAATTTGCCCCCATCACCGGAGCCCCCTCCCAAGAAAAGAACCCTAAAGTATCTCGTAGCTCCCCTATGAGATCGCTTCTTTCTGCGACAATTTCCTTCTCCATGGCTCCATCCTCGTCCTGTACTGGGCTTTGCACACGAACTAGTGATGCGCTTCTCGAATCAGGCTCGCTTGGGGGCCTCTGACTCGGGTTCACTCGCGGATTGGACGAGACATTTACTGCTCAAATCCGGTTCGAGCCACGAACTGCATGACTCGAATCTGGACCGTGTCCAAGCTGAAGACCAATGGAGTACAACAAAATGCAGTCAAAAGTGTGGAAGTCCTTTTTTTGGTCTAACATGACGACACCGCTCGCAGAAAATAAGTCGGATTCATGTGGGACCGGGTTACCGAATATGAGTCGAGTCGGCATCCGACCCAACCCTAGTACCCACACCGCTAGTCCCAAAGTCGGTTCTAACTGTGCGCCTTTCAAATGGCATCTAGAACGATGTCTGGTGGAGAAGCCATCGCGCATACGGAAGAGAGAGGAACAAAAAGGGAGGATCGCTCTCATATTTTGTAGTACTCTGCACAAGTACAGCACATTGTGTTTGCTCAACTCTTCAGAGCTTATTTTTTAACCTCCTCCTCTTCACTCTGCAGCTCTCGCTCTCTCTTCCGCCGATAATTTATGACTTGTTTGCTCTTCACAGAAAAATGTGTTTGCTCGGAAAGGGTGGGTTTGGTTCTACCCTTTGCCTTTGCCGAAAAGTCCTTTTGGTGCCTGCCTGCCTGCCCGCCCAGCTGGCCGCCAGCCCGCCTGGCCACCGGCCCGCCTGGCAGCCAGGCAGTCAGCCAGCCCGTCTGCCTACCCGCTAAGCTGCGCGAGAGACTCTTTTTTATCCTACCTGTCACTGAAGTGTCTCAAAGCAACAGCATTAACCGACTATACTACTGCATGCATGCGTCTGCGTTAAACCGCGGGCTTTGGGGGCAATGACACGCAAGTAGTCTTGTAAGTAATGGGGGACCGAGACAGCCAGGCTATTTCTGGATCAGGATGTTTGAAAACATCGGTGCAATTTCATGCTGCTCTTGCAACTGGAGATTTGGGCTTGTTGCAATTTCTTGACATTTGCATATTTGCGATTTCACGCCTGTTTTTCCGCCTTTCTCCCACGTGGCGTGCGGTAGGAATAGTGCACGGACTTTTTTCTGTCTCTCCTACATGCTTTTCGCTCCATTCTTTTCTCATTAGGCACGCCTGGCTTAATTTCTCGCGGCTCGAGAGTTTTTTGCTTCTCAGTTTTTGTTTGCTCTCTCTCTCTTTCTCTCTCTCTCTCTCCAAGAGGCCTAACATGGGCCTACTACTAGGCTGAGCCCTCATCTTCTGTTCCAACTGTACTCACCGCCATTTTATGTTGTGCTGTTTGAAAGACCAACGAGCTGACGCGAAGAGAATAATACACAATGTAGTCCGTAATACGTAGACAAACAAGCCCAGAAGAAAAGAGCAGCTGTCTGCCAGAATGATTGAAGGGAGGAAAAGTCCGACAGGAAAAGAAGGGACTTTTTGCCTTTGGCATAGAAATGGCAGCAACAGCAATGGTAAGAAAAGCTGCTGTTGCTGTTGCTGTTGCTGCACAACCGAGAGACGGCGATTAATTATAGCTGTGGGTGTCCCGGACTCTTGATTGTTTTTGCTCTCGAACAAAACTTGACTCGAATCCTACGAGTTTGATCCGCTGAAATTTTTGCCAGGAGCCGAGAGAAGAAACTGTCTTTTCTGCGTCATCAATTCGAGGAGTGCAATTCTTTCCCTTTCCTGCAAATTCTATTTCTGGAGTAGAGATTCATTGAGAATGAAGAGGGTTATTTAGAGAAGGATTGAGATCGATGTGCTGAGCCCAAGGTATTGGACTTTTTAATATGAATAAACGTTAAGAAGCAGAAGAAGGAGGGGAAATTGCTGATGCCGTGACAGCCACGAGATATGTGCATGCGTGCGTGAGTCACTGGTCCTTTTGAGCAGAAATCATCGAGTCGTGTACAATTCACTTGATTCTGTCAGACCCCACTTGGTCATTTTTCATTTTCCTTAGGCGTAAGTTTCGGCGCAGCAAATCACATTTCGACGGCCACTTTCCTGGACAAGGATTGGCCATCAAGGTCCATCTTCAGTCTCTTCTCCGGGGATAGAGCTGTGGCTCTCTCTCTCTCTCTCTCTCTCCCTCTGTCAACATATACAATGTGTGCAATATGGCGGGCAACATATCTCTGTAACCTGTAAACAAACTTACTCAGCGGAGTAAGAGTTCTTTGTCGAGACAAAAAAAATCTTTTCAATACTTTTTTTTGTCCAAGACACCAACATCAATGAGTAGGATTTCGAAACGAGACTGATCTGCAGCTCCTCGAGTACCCCCACATGCTGTAGTGTTTCATTTACTGTGGCAACACTGAAGAGAGTCATGGGTAAAACAAAGTTACATGCAAAGGTTAGCGAACTGAGATTTAAAACTGAACATAGTGTAGTTGTCAACCTTTCGTGCTTTACGAGGCCAGAAGCTGTAGTTGCACTAAAACTTTAGTGAAGTCGAATGTGTAAGTGTTTAAACGGAATGATCGGTAACAGCAGGGCCATAGGCTGTTGAAATCTCTGTTTCCGGACATCAACGTATTCGTAACTTCCGTGGTCTACACATTCATGTAGATGGTGCGTTGAATTTTAGGTATATTTAGTAGGACTGCATCGTATTGACATCGCATGTCGCGATATTAGCAAAATATGGAATATTGCGATATACGAAAGTATATCGCGATTTTGTTGCATTTTGCTGGCCCAACCCCACATCCCACCCATAGCGGTAGGCATAAACAAGACAAAAAAGGCTGATGCCCGCAGTACCCAAGTGCACCTTGTGCAGCATAAAAGTCCACCCAGGTCCCCTCGCCCAGCTCATTCTCAGGTCGGAGAAAGAGACCCCAAAACTTTACTTTTTGCATAATTTGCTTAAACATGGATGTGAGAACCCGCCATTACCTTTGACATGTAACTAATACTTTCATTACTTTCGACCTATAGAGTGAAAAATGTCATCCCAGAGCTTACGTAACTTGGAGAATGAATCTGCTTCAGACAGACCCCATATGTGTGCCCCACCTGCGCCAGTTGAAACCGCTCCCCAACAGTAACCGCAGTGAGTTTAAAAATAGTGACCACTCTCCTTTAGTAACTGCGGTTGCCATGCACAAGATGAGAGTGGTTGGGTCCAACACAAGTTTTTGGCGACACAAGCACAGTTTGCATGAAAATTGTATCAGCTGCATCAGAAACTGCGTCAAAACTTAAAAGTCAGGAAATATTAACCTCTCTTCTAACTGCTCTCCAGTGGAAAGAGAAAATTAAATAGTAACCGCGGTTTTCTCTTTGCCCGGGTCGAGTACATAGGTGAGGTCGAAAATTTTGGACTCCCTGTGGATATCCAATATTCGTTAGCCCAAGTCTTGAAGGGAAAATGAAAAAATGTGTTTCAGCTACACCCAACGGCCGTTAAATTTGTATATAGCATTGACTCGGTACTAAGCAAACGGTCCTCCTGACCTTTATAAATATAAATAAGAACTGAGGCTTGCTGATGGTGACGGACGTCATAAATTAGGCACAATAGGTGATATCATCTCCTCTGCATTCACTCACTTGTTATGCATTCAACTCACTTAATACTGCATTAGCTTATGCTCTGCAGTGATGAAGCATAGGAGCTGTACTCGCCTGAGGCTTTTTGACTTTTTTGCAGTCTTCTAAGTTTAAAGTTTCTTTAGCACAGTTCATCCCCAATGCTGAGAAAAGATGACCCAAATTTTATTGCTGCAGCGCTGTGCACACGTAGGGAGAACGAAATGCTCGACATCTGGTGAAAATGACCATGAATACGTGTCAGATGTTTGACTTTCTTCCTAAAAGTCCCTCAAAAGAAGAAAAAAAGTGACTCCATGTTCGTTTCTCTCTCTAATCTACTCTCTGTGTGTCATTTGCCAAGGAGGCCGATTCGATTACACCATGTCCTCCTCCTCCACCCTTTTGGCTCTCTCCTTCCACATTGTACGACTGACTCTTGACGATAAAGCCACGCTCGACCGAATATTACGACTGCTCTTACTCAGTGGAGAGAGCGCCAGGGTAGTATTTGATTGAGGATGTCTCTCTTGTTCCCCAGTGAGAACCGATTCCTCCATCACTATTGTGAAGAGGCGGAGGTGAAATGAGGAGGAGGCAACACCTGCACGAGGTCAAGAGGCCTCCGGACGCATTGGGATCGTTGTCGAGTCAAAATTTCTGATTCCAAACCAAATCGAGTCGAGTAAAATCGGTCAAGTCGAGTCAGATTTTCAGTCATCACTAGAGATGGGCAAAATGGTCCTAACAAGTGAAGACTTTTATCGAGTCACCCCCCAAAATGGAGCCTTAGAGGCAAAGTTGGAAGGTTTTTCTATTCTGCAACGAGGACTTTTTCTTGGCTTGCCAGCTTCCTCCTCATGTGGGGCGGTTCGAATGACTTCAGGCACAATACGAAAAGAGTTCAGAGTGGGACCATTGGAGTCAAGTCGAGTCGAGCTCTTGATGTCAATGGGATCGAGTCACGGGCACAACTTGACTTGACTTTTTCTAGTCGCACCTGACCCGAGGACAACCCTGCCCAGCGTCCTCAGAAGAATGATGTTCTGGTCCAATGAAGTACAATTGACCTCCTTCTGTCACTCTCGTACCCACTCATTACCGTTCATCCCTCTCTTCCCCCCCCCCTTCCGTAGTGTTTCCAGTTTCTTCCAATTTTTCGCCTCTGTGGAGAAGACGCCACACAAGAAGAAGCTGAGGGTGTGGGTGGTGAATCCAGGGTGCCTGAGGAGTTACCCCCTCTCCCTTCCCCATCGTTCTAATAAGCAAGCAGCACGAGCAAATTCTTGCCCACCACCATTGTTTACAGTGGTAACGACATTCGTACATCTGCACACTCCACATCGAGAGAATGTGCTGACCTCAGCAGCAATTAACCATCTAGCCATAAACCTCTGCTCTGGGGTGCCATTGTACAGCACTGGCAGCCACATCCAATTACAGTAAGTGCGAGGTAAAAGTTATGTGTGTGTGTGCGTGCGCGCGCTTAGAGTGATTATTATAAGCTCTATTCTTCATCCTTGCTCCTTCTGGTAGGTTCAAATCCCACGAATTAACCTGTAAAGTTTATCTAGGCTTGGTTTAGCTTGGCTTCTCAAGGGAAAGTAAGATGAGAAAGAAAAGAAAGCTTAATGCGTGCAAGGCTGCTAATAAAGCTGGAGGAAAAGGTACTTTCGGTTCTTGCCAATGCTGAGAAGATCAGCCAGGATTTTCTCGCGGTCAATCACTGTACCGCGAATTTGAAACTTGTGATTACTCACTCACTCTTTCAAAGTGGGCTGCTAATTTCAGACCTGTGAAGACTTTCTCTCCTTGTGTACGAGAAAGTTTGTTATGAAAGCAACATTTCCTTCGTCAAATTTTACGGGATCTCATTCACCTTTTATTTCGTTCTCTCTCTCTCTCTCTCTCTCTCTCTCTGTCCCTACTTTCTCGTTTTGCTGCCAAAGGTATCTTCTGCTTTGAGATTTTCTACTTGTGTTTGGAAGAAACCATTTGCCTTATTTTATTTTCCGCCAGCTTCTTCTGCCTCCTCTTACTCCAAAATGGGCCGCACCCAGCAGAACTAATAGTTTCTCTTTCTTCTGCCTCTCTCGGACTAATGTTTCTCTCTTTCTGTCTTCCTCTTTTACACACACTCACACACACGCAGGCCTTATAAGATCTATTGGTAATATCAGTTTCGTCTTCTCTCTTGGTTAAGGCCTTTTTGTGAGCAACCATATGAGGGGGGAGGAGAAGCAGCCACAGGCAACACTTTACAGACGAAAAAAACAAACCCTATCCCACGCTCACTCATGGCAAGCCTTAAAAGGTGCTATAAAGCAGTCTCAACTGTCACCATGGTTGAGAGTCTCGATTTCATCTCCTCATGGTCCATAGGGAGTTAGTTATATGGTCTTTCTTTTGGAAGAAATTTACTCAAGCGGAGGACAAGACTGCTCCAAATGGGTCATCTTGTCACAGGCACTCCCTCATGGTCGTGGACTTGTCCACCCAGACACTGGATTCATTCGCACTTGACTGAATCCAGACTCTTCAATGATCTTTGCTTTGGCGGCCAAAGAGTCTTTCTGCTCTTCTCTGGAGGTCTCACTGTTTTTGCAGTTGATACTTAAAATTGATGTTTGCTTAAATTCTGAGGGGAAAAAGTATAGTTTTGCCACTTAGTTTTGCCACTCGAGCTTCGACCCTTTTTGTAACCCTTTTTGTATCCCCCCAAACTCACGAAATCCGAGTTTCACTGTCTCAGCTGCGATTACCGTTGGCCTTTTAGTGATGGAATTCCAGAAAGTTGGCAATGAGTGGAACCAAAAAAATGCTTGTTGGTCCTATTGGCACCAGCGCCTACGCTGATTTTATCTTCTCTGGAGATCTGCTTGGAGTGAGTTTGAGTCATTTGGTATAAAAGAAATGATAAAATGACATGATGGACAAATTACAAGTACTTCGTTACATTGTTGTTCTCACCTCTATTTCTTTCATTACTCTTTCCAGGTGAGTTCCTCTCCTCATTTCGACAATGATAATCAATTCTCCCTTCCAAATCACTTTTCTCTTCTTGTGGAAAAGGCCAAGGCCTGGTGGGGGTCCTCAAAGAATGGGAAAGCACCAGCCTTCAAGGGTCGAGAAGAAATATCTGAGAAAGAATTACCATTACTTCTTTCTTGCGTACGAACATAGAGATGCAAGTGGGCATGCTAGTTTTGTAGCACGTAGACGTATATGTGGTAAGTAGACCCAGGAATTTTGGGTGAAACCTAGAAAGCAAGTTTAGGAACCTAAAAACCGTTGGAGTCATCAGTTTGGAAGAAAAATTGAAAAAAAAAATCCAGAAAAAAGTACGACAGCCAGGTGAATTTGCAACACAAGGTGGGGAAGCCAGAAAAGAGAGACCTGAAATGCGACTTTCGTCACCTAAATTGCTACGCTTCTTCACCTAAAATTCCGATATCTATAGTTGTAAGAATAGGTGCAACCTTCTGCCTACACCAAGCAAGGGAAAGTTTTTCGATTGCGTGCTCACAAGCGCTTATGCGTACATATTTTCCTTACTCATGGTCCTACAGTAAGTAACACACTCACACAATCTCTGTAGTAGGCGCGTGCACACCCACACGCACACTCAGGTACGAAGAGCGGCCAGAAAGAGAGTTGCTCTCGTGCACGTTATGCATGGCCCACACGTCCCATACACTGGTTGGAACGCAGCTACAATCCCTTGGCCATCATCATCATGAGCAGCAGCAGCATCAACACGACTAACGATTTCCCGGGCAATAATAGTAACATCAACGCTCCTATGAGGTGCTTTAGACATAAATCGGCTGGTGGCAAACAAATGTACGCGCGCACGCACGCGCGAGCTTTTCTTGTGTTCTCTAATGCTCACGTTTGCATGACTGAGAGAAAATGTGAACTTGTCTGGAGAAGAGCATCCTCCATTAGCAACGGACTGGAAAAAATATGTCTTCTCATGAGATGTGTGTCACATAATTTCCTTCGCTTCGGCCCGAAATGACATGGATTTTTCTTGGGCAGAATTGGCGGGATTTTCAATAGTTGCCAGAGCAGCCTTAAGGACTTACTCGACACATTTTCAGTCGTATTTGCCCCCTCTCCACGTTTGTGAGATATGCGATTAGGCTTAAGTTTGAACCTCTGATCTTCGCACTCCTTCCCAGTATCATAATGCGACCCCAGCTGATGCAGCACAATTGTAATAGTGGTAAATATCTCACACCTTTGAAGGAGGTCGAGGAAGGAAGCAGAGGTCTTCAACAGAATCGAATGATGACTCCTTGCACTTGTCAAGAGTTCTTACAGGTTTGTTTGCCAGCGATCAGAAAAGGGTTGCCAGTCATTCTGAGGCACACGAACACGCAGGCAGGCAGGCAGGCAGGCAGGGAGGCAGGCAGGCAGGCTGGCACTCGGGTAGACAGACGGACAGACACACAGACACACAGACATATAGAAAGACAGACAGACGGACAGACTACAGAAGATGGCAGTAAAAAGCGCAGAGTCATCTCAGACGAAGACGCCCAGAAACGCGCGCGCGCGCGTCCGTGCGTGCGTGCGTGCTGAAAAGAGAACTTTCTTCTTTTTCTGGCACGAAAGCCCCTACTAAAGCATCTGCCCATAAGAAGAACTTGCAGTTTTCTCGTGGAAAATGTCAAGCCTCTTCCTGTAATGTTTTCTTGAAAGTCAGTAGAAAAGCTTTTTTTTTTCTTCATTGATCACGTGATAGCACAAAGGTCGTCTTTCGAAAGCACCACTCATTGTGCTCGCTTCTTACTACCACTCCAGTGAGGACGTCCTTAAACTTTCGGACGTGGCCGTCGTCGGGTGGGAAACAAAGGCTTTCCAGAGCTTCCAGAGGCCAAACTCGACGCATATGGTTTTTCATTATAAAAGGCGGCTAAGCATGAGCAAGAGCGGCGGATGATAAATCGCTTGTCGCCTTACTTTACCACCAAGCCCAGCCGATGCTGCTGACTCTATAGCACTGGCTGCGCTGCGTCCCTTGCCCAAAACAGCTTTGTTTTTCCACTCTCTGCGTGCGTGTGCGGAGCATAACTCGTTGCTTTATGAAAGTTTTTTCCGGGAAATTGAAAGCACAATCCATTTTTTTCTCTCTCCTCACTCACTCATGCATGCCTCGCCACTATAGGCAATCAGTAATAATGGCAGCGAGGAAAAGTATAGCCTTACTGACCTCACTCACTCACACCCGCACACACACACACACACACACCTGCCGGCCAGCCCAGTGGGCAGCGCAGCCGCCGGGGCAGGCCGGGCAGGGCACCAGCAAAGCCTCCATAACAATAACTGTCATTTTCGGAGAAGAAGAAAAAAGAGAGAGCAAGAAAGGCACTCCCCAAATTGTTTCGTAAACACGGGTTTATTTCCTCAGTTCCACTTCTGTCCCGTCTGCGTGTTCGTGCACACGTGAGCGGACTTGGGCTTCAACCCTTTGGAGGGAGGGGGGAAGGACCCGGACCTTCCAGGACTGGGAGGACCTTTCCAAGGCCTTCTTTTTGGGGGGAGGGGGGAAGCATTTATTGTCAATGAGCGTGCAAATTGGAAAAAAGCCTCTATAAAATTCAAGTGCAAACTTAACTCAAGGGGATAAAGTTACCATTGGAGTTCGAATAAACGCCTGATTTGCTTTTGCATAAACCGAGCTTAAGCCGACAAGACACTTTTTTTGGCCACGACTGGTCCAGACCCAGTCCACCCTTGACACAGTGAATCTGGGCATGACTTAATTGTGCACTGAAGTTGTGCACTCCATCCAAGACTCTGGTGAACTTGCAGATAGCACATGAAAAGTCCGTCGCAAATCTTCACGTGCATGTCGAAAGTTGACTGCATTTGGCCAAAAAAGTCACTCAAAAATGATGTTTTGAGCCGAAAATAAAACATTTTTTCCTCTCTCTCGTTATTATGCATTTTTTGTGCATGCGACCAAGAAATTGTGACCTTTGCACGTGCATCGCTTTGTTTTTTTTTTCTTGGCTGTCAGTAGAAAGAGCGCAAAAAAAATAATAATACATAGAGAGAGACGTCTTAGAGAAGAATTATTACTGGCATGCCTGCGTAATTGCCCAAAAGAAAGCTCCGCCATTTCTCTTTCTTTTCCAAACAAAGGAAGAATGATGGACGAAAAGTCAGTCGGACTATTGTTTTGTCACAATGTCCTTTTCCCAAAAAACTCCCTCTTCTGTCCTAGAATTCTTTCTTTTGGGGGAAATGCCTCGTGAGGAGAAATGCCCACCATAAGGAAGATTCTCTTTCCAGCACTGTTGTGTCCTTAGATGCGAATCTATTAGACGTGCGTATGCAAGGGAGCAGACGCGAAACAGCGATTTGGGCGCCCTCACAGTGCAGTGCAATGCAGTGCAACGCAGTGCAGCGTTGCTGACGAAAGCCCAAAGCTGATTGGCAATAACTGAATTGGTCTTGCTGAAGCTGCCCAAGTGGACGTAGAAATTTTCGGTGGAGAATTTTTGCAATTGGAGTGACGAAAAAACAAATCTCAGATCATTGCAATCTTACTACGGCCTCTCTCTAAAATTTCCTCGCAGCTGTGCCTTTTTCATGATTCTTCAATACTGCCCAAAAGGCTCCGTTTTTACTTCTTCCTTAGGTTGTTAACCTAGAATTCCGATGCTCTCTCCCAAGGGATGGAAGTGTCACTGTCTACATCAGAGACACAAAAATGACTCTCTGCGTGCAACACAAAGCGTCGCCGTTGTTTTGTTGTTGAGGCTGGTGCACACACAGGCGCGCGCGCGCGCACGCGGACGCACTCATCATCTCGCAGCTGCTCGACTTTTACGCAGACGTCGTACAGTACAATGGTTTGATCGTCGGCTACGTGGACAGTGACGTCGACAGCAAGAGGCTCTGGAGGGGCGAACCCTGCAAGATTAACTGTACATTTGTGAGGAGAGAGCGCAAAGAAATAAGTAGAGAGGCTCCATTTGTTGCCAGCTACATAAGAACAACATCTGTGTAAGTTACTAGGACAGCGACGCCGACAAGGCGAGGAAAAAGAATGAAAAAGCAAATTTGGACGCATGCTAAACGCAGTCGGTTGGAGGGCGGAATTTTAGGTGCCATTTTCTCCTCTGCCGAGGTAATTTTCTCCTGGGTGATCAAATAGGCCCGAGATAGTCTTGCTTTTGAGATGTGGACGTGCTTGTTCAGTCAACCACCATAGGAGTGAGACACATTTGCATTTCAGGTGTCAGCTTGAAATCTCTTGACATATTTCCTATTACTCCGTCAGAGTCAGAAAAGTGGACAAAGACTCGACTTGACGACATTTAGCAAGTAGCAACTGAGTCACCGATCCACCACTGGCTGCTGACCGAGTCGCTGTTGGTGTCTGACACTCGTCATATTAAACATATTGTTAAACATAAGACATATTGTTGGTGGCGTCACATCGACCATGCTTGAAGAAAGTGCCTTCAAGATATAAGAATACTCTTAAGACGACAGCTTAAAATGCCGGCAATTGGACACGCTGCTGCCGCCAAATACCATGGAGAACGCACAGTACACACACTACAATTATGTCAGTTCGTAGAAGATTTGAATTAGCATAAAGAGTGATGTGCCGACCCTGGCAGTCCGAGGTGAGCTGAAGGAGAATGCTGAACATAATAAGCCAAGTGCGCAACGACGCCTCCGCCACCCCCCACCAGTTCCTGCTGATCAGCGTCGTCTGTGACGGGTGACTGGGAGGGGGTGAGGTCGCTCTCGCACTCATCCATCCATCCATCCGTCGTCGTCGTCGTCGTCGTCGTCGTCGTTGGCGGCGCCGGCGCCGGCGCCGGCCCCTGTACCGAGGTGATAAAGCCGCTGTATTTCCATATGAAAGAACTCTTGCACATAGAGATAGATTTTATTACACGCACCGCGTCAGTCAGTCACTTTCAGGCTATGGCACTCGTAAAAATGCAAGGCAGCGGAAAATTTTTTCCCTCTTTTTTTGTCTGAACCAAGCAAGCAGAAGAAGAAAAGGCACGTAGCACACAGAGATACCATATAAAGGGGATCAACATCAAGGGGGGCCCCATTTTATTGCCTGTCATTTTCATGTGCTTGTCACTGTTCGCACTGACGAAGGAGAGGGGAGGAGATCAAACCTTGAATTGATATTGTTCGTGTCTGTGTGTAAGACTGAGCCAAGCTGGAGTTCGTAATTGAGTCATTTTTCGTGCGGCTCAAATTTTTTCTAGCTCTTGCACACCTCTACATATTAGTGCAATTAGTGGTGGGCATGAGTCAAAAAAAAAAGGGACAACCCATGGAGGAGTTCACTTGCAAGGCGGCGGTGACCACCAGCCAAATGACTGAATTTGACGAGAAAATCACCAAATGCGGCCCGACCGAGCAAGCTTTTACTATCCCTGGCTGAAGCTGAACTGAGCTCAATCGTAAGACGACCGAAAGGTTGTTATCTTCGCAGACGAGATAAGACAAGCCTGTCACATCTCATCTCCATAATTTTCGAGCCAGCTGATGTCAGCGCACACCTTTAGCAAGCAACATGGAAGACAGGGGTAGGGGTGTGGTGGGCTCAAATTTTTGGTGGTGCTGCCAGTCGGGCCAGCATTGAAAGTCAAGTGTCCGGTCCAAAGCTCGAAGGCATCACTGTAGCTCTGAACTCACTGAATAAGGTAGCAAGCGATATGAGAGAAGAGAGCGGCGTCTGGTGGACTAACTAAGAAATTAGAAGAATACACCTTAAAGTTTTGCTCCGCGATTCTTCAACTTTGAGGTCTGACCCGCAACCAAGTTTTGCGGTGCCGGCCATGTCCGGGTTCGACCCGATCCACCCCAACCCACAGATTTTGCGGGTTAGGCTCAACCCTCAACCACCACTAGACTGGAGGCAAAGAGGTTCGAGTAATCCCCAGCCGAGGGATGGAGGTGAGCTGGCGTTTGGCGGATCGAGCCAGCGCGGGAACAAGACAGGAACGAGCCGAGCCGGGCCAGCTCGCGAGCCAGTTTCCGTTCATCGCAGTTTCTAGTACGAAATTTTACTCGACGTTCATTGCAACAGACAGCATGTGAGCTGATCTAGTCAGGTGGAAAAAGCAGGGGAGGGTACAGATGGAACCGAGTCGGTTATTTGTAGCTCTAGTGATTGGCCGCAGCCAATGGCTGCAGCCGGTCCAACCTCCTGCGCACTGGAAAGCACGACCTTTTTGCTCGAGCAGTTCGTGATCGTTTAAATATACGTTTGAAGAGTGTGGGACTCAGAGGGAGGTTTAGCAACACGTGTACGACACAAAAATGCAGCGTATTCTTCGTCGGACTTCTTGAATGCGTGCTAAACCTCTCTTTGCCACCTAGCCAGGTCTGGCCTAACCCGACCAGACCTAACTAAACCTAACCCGACCAGACCTAACAGAACCTAACCCGACCAGACCTAACTGAACCTAACCTGACCAGATCTAACTAAACCTAACCTGACCGGTCTCAGCAGTGCCAATGCTTTTTGTCGGAAGGACTAGAGTCCCACACTTCTGTTGTACCCGACAACTCTGAAGGAAAGAAGACTATGGACAGCACGAGGCAGATGGAGGCGACCGTTGTTTGTTTGTTTAATCAAGCCGAGCTTAGTGGACTATCGCTTAAGAGGTATCACGTCACCCAGCAGCTTGATATTGCAGATTCGCCTTAAAGCTTTGATAGTCTTCTTGGAAGCCCCACCCTCAGCACTTTTCCAATCGCCAATGAAACGATCTTCCTGCCAGTGATGTTCATGTACAAATAAAGCGCACAAGTTGACATCATTCGGGTAAAGTGTCAAAGCATAGTGTGCCAGGCATGTGACTCCCTCCACTTTTAGACGTTAAGGCGGAGTCTTCAGCTGCTACTTTGTCGGGCCAACATGTAGTCGTGTGAAGCGAACGAGGCACGCAAATGTAGAGCAATCCTGCGCACCCATGCAGAAGCGGTTGTGTAACACAGTTCTCATTGGTATTATGCGCATATTCCTTTTTATTTAAGAAGTTGGGAAGGAAAAGGCTTGATCTTGCGGTAACAGCAAGACTCTTCGGAGACAAGAGAACGACTACCTGAGCTTTTCGTTGAACGAGGCCTACAGGTGCTTTAATGTCTCAATCACAAAAAAGCATACATCCCTGTAGACACGTTGGAAAAGTGGTTCTGGTAGACAAACTATCATTTCGTCATTACTAAGTTACCATTATTGCGTTGCAGACAGGGTCGAGCCCGTTATGACAGGAGTGCAATTGCAGGGTGAAACCATTAGGAAGGGCTAAGTGGGCAATTAACCTTCCTGGCTCACCCACAACCATGTGAATTATTACTGACTTTCATTGTAATATTATCATGCGACGCTTCAATTTATGGCATGTTTGTGAGTACATAAGGGATTAATGTGACGACTGTACCAAGTAATGTACAGTACCGGGTGCGTCATGAACTCTTGTAGGTATTTTAAATGGCTTAAAAAACCTTGTCGTTTTTTTACACTGTTCTTTACTATGCTGGGTAAACGTAAGCAAAGTCGGAGCAAAATATCGGAGCTCAGAAAACAATCGTGCGTGCACATTGTCGAGGTTGGTTTAGGATCATGATTAAAGTCATTTTAAATGTCATCAAAACCAATTAGCCTGTTTCTAACCTCAAGAGACATGTGTGACCTCGGTGTCTGCCCCCATGCACTCGACCAACAGCTTATTTCAACAGTTGCCTGTCGAATGGCGGTATCTTGACGATCAGCAGCACATCAGCACTGCCCATCGGTAGCAGGCGGTGTTCGTCATAGGGAGCTCAAATTTGGGATCTAAATATCGTATCAAGCAATTTTGACTAGATAGATATGCAAATATCTGTCTAATCAAAATTCCTTGAGGATCGTTTGATACTTCGTAACTCTTGTGTCTGTCTTTGACAGACTTTATGCTGTGGTGGGACAGGTCCAAGTTCACACTGATCAGAAGAACACGAGCGAGTGAGCACTGGTGGGCTCTGTCATCTCACTCCAAAATGAAGCCAACTTTCTAAGTTAGTACTTCTCTCTTTGGTAGGAGGAGGCAATTTGGAAAAAAGATCTTTTTAGAATAAGCACTTTAACACATGAGCATCGCTCTACATAAAGCACTATGTCTGTCTGTATTCTGCCTGTCTTTCTATCTGTGTGTCTGTCTCGAGATTGGTGCTCCAATCGCAAGACGGATCTGCCCTGAACTTGGTCAGCAGACAGAACTTTTCACATGTCTCGGAATCTATAAACATAGAAGTGCTGTGTCTGGGGCAGTTTCGAGGCCGAAACCGAGGTCCAAAGTTGCTCTTACTGTATTTACTGCAAAAGCCAAAGACAGCTTCTCCCCAACGGCAGCTCAATATTAGCCTGTGCATTTGCCATCTGTGGTGAGAGCAGGAGACAGGTGACAGGCAGTAGGTAGAGGCAAGAGTGGCCAGTGAATCGGGCTTGCCTTGGATCCAGCAACCCAGCGAGTCAGACTTATTTGAATAAGTCGTATTTCTGCTTTCCGGGCAGGACGCAGAGTAAGATCCTCTTGTGGCCAGGGGATCTCAGGCAGAACAAAAAGAGAAGACTTCTGCAGACAAAGGAGAGTCGCTGTTCTGGCTGGCTTTTGGGCCACCTCAGATCATCCAATTTCAAGAAACAAAACTCTGTGAGGACTTGTGCAGGACAGAGAGGATTGGCCGCGGAGCGCATGCGGGGCACAGAGTCCATGGAAGGCGTCGGGTGTGTGGATGGAACGAAGCGTGCGGACTGCAAGTTTGGGGACGATCAGTCCGGAGGCAATCCTGCCACAGACGAGGCAGACAGACACCTTTTTCTTTGATTCCCCTGACATGGCTTTGAGCTCTCCATCTTGACCATTAAGTGAGCTATGGCCATTAGAGACTTTATTTTGGATTGTCGCAGCATGTGACTTCATGGTGGGCGGTCTGGGCAGCATTTTGAAGCATCACTTTGAAAATGGAGTATATTATCAACGACATGTCAATGTTACTTTCTAAGCAAGCTCGAAGTTCTGACGAAGAGAGACTTGATGTCCTGCCCCGAGACCGCAGGCGCCTGGTAGTGCTACGTAGGAGTGAGAATTTTCTCGCTTCATCCACGCCTGGTCCTAAAAAGCCCTTCGTATTGTGGAGTAGCATGCACCAGTCAGCTTCATCACCTCAGACCTTTTTTTTTTTTCTTTACGGCGCAGGCGGTCCAAAATTAAGGCTCGACATGCTCTCTTCTCCCGGGCCCGAGTTTATCATCACGTAGCTGGTTGACTTCGCATCCCTGCGAAGGTGGCCCAAATTCAAGCTACCTCAACCAGAGCAAGAAAAAGTTGAAAACCCCCATCTTCAGCCAAAAGCCTCTGAGGTGTGAAAGTGCTGGCTGGCAGCGCCTCAACTGCTCCGACGCGAGGCCAACGGACAAGACAAGGCAAAGCAACGACGTGATTCATTAACGTGCAAGGTTTTCTTCGTCAGTGTGTTCATTTGCTGTTCACGCGCAGGCTGACGAGAGATGTTCGTCTGTGACGCAAGCTCACTTGACACCTACTTCTCCGGTGGAAGCTTAGTTAATTAATGGTTGTTCAAAGGTTTTCTAATACCAGGACGCAGCAAAATAGGGTACAGTAGAGACGGAAGGAACGAAAGAAGATCGGATGAAACAGAACTTTGGTTCTTTCCGACTGGATCGAAAGAAAATCAAACTTTTCTTTCCTCAACAATCCCAGCTAATTACGTACACTTGGAGTGAGAAAGAGAGCAGGAAGCTGCCATCTGGTGCTCTGGACCAAGTTGCTTTAAGAAATCTACTCTGCACGAGGTATGTATGTAAAGTTTCCTAACTCATTGTGTTTAGTTTGTATAGGGTGCACTTCATTTCACCCATACGTTTTGACTGAAGTGAGCCGGGAGCGCTTCATCCCGCTGAGGAAGCCCAAGAATGAAACTGAGCTGATGTGCACTTTTGCTCTAGGACCACACATTTGTTCACGATGCAGTCGAACTTGGCTACACGGTGAACTCCGCTATGGAGGATAACTTTGCATCCATGTTGTGAAATGTGAAGCCACATTGTTTTAGCATGCCGGGAAGCAGTCGACACTTACTCTCAACGCAGTTCTCTTTTCATGAAGGTCGCGTCGTGTGCAAGAGACACTTATGCATTATTCATACTCGAGAATTTTTCGGCTTGGTGAGATTTGTATCTCGAGTTTAATTTCCTTACTCTCCACAGCCGAACTTCCTTGCTCATACGGTGTTATAGAGTTTTCAATTTGCACAAAATGTTCCTCATGCAGTTTATTCTTCTTACAGTTTTCCTTTTCCTACATTATTTACTGTCTTCAGTTCGCATCGCGTGATTTAAACTTTCTCGTGGCACCGGAGCTCGTACGTATGCACAACAGCACTTTTTAAGGCACGATTGTGCGCTTGCTTCTTGGGTGCAGATGCAAATTCAATAGTGCCTCGTCCGCTTCGTCCGATAGGAAAGTCCAACAAATCAAATTTGTTGCCATCGTGCAGAATTTCGAGTCGAGCATATTCTGGCCTGAGACGCCAATGCTCCCGTTTGAAGATTCACTAAGTGTAGTAACAGTGACGATTTTTTCATGTCAAGGGTGCGAAAGCGAGAAGATCGATTTTTTGACTTCTTAAAACCGATATCACGGAGAACAAGGAGGAGAAGGGACTTCAAGAGGAGTTATTCGTCTTTCAACGAGGGATCGCCATGGTAGGACAGTGGTCCCCGCTTAAAACGGACAACCTGGGGACCAGGAGAAATTGTCTGTATATTCAGAGTGTCGGCGTATCTGGGGAATTTAAAGTGGCATTGCTCAACTCCAACTCTGTCTGCTGTTTGTTTTCAACGTACTGTTTGTTTTGAATCGCTCAAGTAAATATTCACTGCTGAATCATGGACAAGTGCATGGTTCGACTGGGCATATTTCATGCCCAATGTCAAATTGTCCGGGAGAAGGCAGAGAGATAAAGTTCTTTTTTTGCCCTTCAAAATGCAAAATTGTTGGTGGAAGAACCGGGGAAAATTTCATTTAGTAAGGAATCAGGACCTGAGAAAATTGTTGGCAAAACCCGAATGTCGTTGTATCCAGTGTCGGTATGAGCGGGATCCACTGTACTTTTGTAAATTTTGGTCTCTTCTCATTTGGAGAAGACGGGCAAGATCACAAGCACAGTAAAAACAAGAATCATACTTACTCATTCTTGTCATGGACAAGGGCTGCCTTATGCAAGATCAAGTCTTATGCTCGAGTATAGAGTGCACTCAATATTCCAGACCAGATCACCTTGATAAAGAGCAACTACTACGGCTTATACCACCAGCAGCTGCTACAACTTATGCAACCAGCAACTAAACAAGTACATTTCCGTACATAGGCTGAACTCCAGAATATGCGTCAAAGCACCATTTGTCTGTCTCTCTGGTCATTCTTGACTTGGCAGTGAAAAACGTAACACCCATGCTCTCCACGATTAAAGATACATGATTATAGTCACACTTGGGCTTGAAGTGGGCCCTATGGGCAGGTCAGCGAGCTCCACAATGTCCTTGTTCTCCTCTCCCGCGTCAAGGAGATCGTGACCAACGCTGTCTTGTGGCCTCCATTTTGCTCATTCATCATTCGGGTCTCCTTGACCTTGTTTGAACAGGAGCCCTTTTGGTAGGTTTGTGACACGATGAAATGGGCTGGATTGGTCGCATATAACGGCAGCCAGCCTTAAAATTCAGGCCAATGTTTCGCTTTCGCACCCTGGATTTATGAACGCTTCTGCATTTGTCCATATAGCGGCATCATCACGACTTGGTGATGGATCTCCAGCCTATAGAGCCAACCCAAACCATGCCCAAGCTTGACTTGGGTTGGCATCGGCATAATTTTGCCAATCCTGCCATTGAGCATTGCCCCAGTCAAAAATTCAGGCTTGGCCTGGCCTGAACTGAAATTTATCATATTTTCATGTAGCTCTTATTTAAGTGACAGAAAAACGTTTATCAATGTCATCACCAGTGGAAGGTCCGCAAATATCTTAATGAATGTGCTGTTGAGGCCTACCCAGGCCCAACACGCTCAGAGCGCACAGAGGCATGCGGTAAATAAGTGACTGTGGCACGGAAAATGGAGAAACAAGTGTTCGTGAGTAAAAACTATTGTGTGTGGTGTGTGCGTGCGTGCGCACTCGCTCGCGGTGGAGAGAGAGAAAGAGAGTCCAAAATTTATTTACAGGTAGGCAGATGGGGGTGAGAGCATGAGAGTAAGTAAGTCAAAAGAGGCAATGATCAGAAGGAGGCACGAAGAAGGTCAAGATTGGTGGTAGAAGAGGTGCGTCAGAAGACTGGGTTGTTCAGGCAAGTCCGGAATGCCCTGCTTTAGAAACTGCTATCCTCGACCTGGTGGGAGCTCCTCTTGGCCAACTTCTCGTGCACGGTCGTACACAATAGACTTGGGACGCCTGAGGGCAGCGACAATGACCATGGTGCTGAGGTCCTACCGACAGTACCTGGTCATTTCACCTGTTCCATCTCATTTTTTTGTGGTTTTCGCCATTTTTGCAGTGGTTTGAAAGCTTAGTCTCATCAGTCATCATTAGAGCTCATTAATGTCGCTGAGGTAAAATGTTCTCCCCCCCGCTGCATTGACAGCTTTTGAGGTGGAATCTTGGCGTGGAATCGATCATCGAGACAATGCTTGACAAGACAGCATCTTGGGCCACTTTGTGACTTTGTGAGTCATTTCGATGCTTTGTGGACAGGTGAGACAGGTAGACAGAGCGAGTGGCTGCTGAGTGTGTGTGCTCGTCATTTGACCGTGATGATGGTCTTGTGCACGAACGTGTGGTTCTTGGCTTTTAAGAAGTCCAAGGATGGTCTGGAGG
>JAAUXU010116171.1_pt1 | contig 29476 bp, 36 predicted proteins | sample 7278151 | NCBI WGS metagenome assembly JAAUXU01 (sample SAMN14350113, study PRJNA611818) | marine sediment metagenome | isolation source: surface marine sediment (1.8m) | place: French Polynesia: Moorea | collected 2018-08
CAGGCTCAAAGATGGCCGAGCAGAAGGAGTTTTTGTCTCTTTGCTCAGCCTCTTCGCAGCTCTTCTTCCCGCACCACTGAATGAACGGAGCCGAGTGAGTGGGGGTCATGAAGCCGCGCAAGCTGAACCATATTCTGGTCGTGCCTCCTGACAGAACTATGTAAAGCACCCGGCAGCTGGAGGAGTGGGTGACTGATGATGAGGTGAGTAATTTGCAGACTGACTCCACTGAGCCACCAGTGAGCTAGCACTGAGCAGAGGCAGCAGCAGCTTGTGCTGCAGCAATTTCCCTACTTTGATGTTCACTTTTTCTCCGCTCGCTCGCGGTCTCGCCCGCTCGCCCGCGCGTCCGCTCGCTCGGTCGGGTGCGTCTGCGCCCGCGTAGGCTTGTCGACGGTCTCCGGCCGCCACGGCCTGCGCCGGGGACTCCTGTGCTGAAACGTGGAATGCCAAATGAGGGCTTCCAGAAGAAGAAAACGCTGTCTTTAAGCCCTGACATGTTATTTTTTCAACCTATGATGCATAAATGTACTTGGATGTGGAGGCATCCACGCTGGTCTGTGTGTGCCGGGCCCTTCGAGGTGGAACGCACAGAAAATAACCCACCAAGTATTTGCTCTGATGCATCTTGTGATGCTATCTTGAAAGAGATGTACAATACGTGGGTATAGCCTAACATGCATGAGTATATACGACAAATATATACGCATGCAATGTATAATTTGCGTGTGTGCGTGCATGACTGAAATCTACTTTTGGCATTTATACGTACGAACGCAGCTGCAATAGCAGCAGAGACAGCGGCAAAAGTCTTCTTTCTCTCCTCTCCACCTGTTTGCACCAGGTGAGTGAATCATAGCACACAGACATGCGCACACACACGAGCAGCAGCCTTTTAGTGTCTTCAGAGCCTCTTCTTCCTGCCGTTTTTACTCCATTGTCCATTCTGGCTGGCAGTTTTATCACTCAAACTTGTGCGGGAGGTTCGCGGTGACTGGAGACGTTTGCAAATATGCAGGCAGTGCCAAAATTGTTTTGGGGCAAAGTAATTTGGTCGTACTTGCTGGACTGGACAACTTAACGGACTGAGAGCTACCCTGTTCTATGTTCAGAAGACTTTTTGCACTTCTAGCTCAGAGTCTGAATGCTGAGCTATGACTTTGGTGCGAATAGATGAGTGGTCCTAGAGTCAAAGTGGCTTCAGATTGGCTTCAGATGTGATTCTTAGCATTCCGTAAAGGGGTGAACCACTTTTGAAGGTTAATTCAGTCAATAGGAAGGACGAAGAAACCACGTACAGTACGTTATAAAACTGAGGTTAAAGTTTCTAAAACAAAAAAAAATGAGATTTTCACGAGCTGTAACCATAAAAGATTGATATTTTTCCTTTTAGCCTTATACTACACAATGCGCCTCACAGTCTTCAAAGCCTCTGAACGAGTGCACTTGTATGTAACATGCATGATGTAACTTTTTGCACCAAGAAAGCTGAATGTGCCATGATTCTGCCTGTTGTCCAACTTTCTCAGTTTTGGCAATAATTGGGCTGCCATCAGAGGCGCTTCAACCGCTGTTTTTGCACATTTCGTTGGCAACCGGGCTGTGGTTTCAGCAGTTCTGCTTCGACAGCACAATTGACTGTGATGTTCCGTTTGGTCTGAGAAACTGGTTGTCTGGAGAAACTTAATGAGTATCAAACTATGTGTTGACCCCTCAAGAGCCTTCAAAGGCACAGTTCAGATCCATGTAGCAGTGAAAGTCAATGATTTCGCTCTAAAAGCCAAAGCTGAAGCCTTTTTCTTCTTCTTGAATTCATGAAACAAAATTTTGCAAAAGTGCGACTTGGGCAAACTCGGGTGAACTTCAGTTGGATGTAACCTAACCTAATCAGTGCTTTGGGAAAGGTCAAACAGAAACAGAAGAGGTTGCGAGCATTAGCAGGAAAAAATGTAAGAACCAAGACTCCATGAGGATGCTCGGCAAAATCTCTTCGCACGTATATGGCAATGCTGACTGAACAGAGACCCGGAGTGGTCAACCAACGTCTGCCATGGACGCCTCAGAGGCTTGTCCCCTCTGTCACCCCAGTCCAGATGCCCTGGTCCAGATGCTCTGGTCCAGACGCCCAGGTCCACATCTTGAACCTGGTCGCTGTCATCGCAGAAGTCTTCTACACCTCCTTCTTGCGCATGCGCAAAAGGTGGGGCAAAACTCAGAGGAAGGAGAAACAGCTGCAGCAATAAGGCGGGCGGCAGCGGAGCCGAGCGGGGCAGTCACTTAGTTGTCTGCGGAGGTCTTCTCTACTAGGGATGGGACGAATATGGCTTCGGTGGTGTCGAGCCCAACTAGAGAGACCACTTCTCATTCCGTGGCTCACACTGCAGCATGGTGCCGTAGATGCTAAAAAAGTATGCTCAGTAAGTGAAAATACGTTGCTTCCATGAAGGAGGGAGCTCACGATAGCAACTAACGCCAGGACCATGATACTTTTTATCACGTTGCCGATAGGAAATGCTTTCTTACTGAATGATTCTGTTCTTGAAGTCTGACTTTCTTGATCAAACAACCACCGAGCAGATGAGCCCAAAGAGCTTGGTGTAGCAGGGCAAGCATCGCCACATATCCAGACTGCTCCAGGTGCTATGGCAAACGAAATTCTCCTATTGTTGAGATGGCTACGAGAGAGAGAACATGAGGGCTCCTGGTTATTTCAGTTCCGAATTAAACACGAGCAAAATACGTAGTGGCAAACACAGCAACTGTTGGCAGAATAGGCAGGATTGGCTTTGCGGGGCAGAAAAACTCTTTGCCCAAAGGGTTGCCATCGTGTAGTCTCACAGCGGTGCTTAGTTAGTCACGTTATTTCAAGAATTGAAATCTAGAGTTAGGTTTGGTGAAATCTAGAATTGTGACAAGACAAGGCTATAGGATTGAACAACATCTGCTGGTACAGTGCGACTGCTCGAGCTCAAAAAAGATGTCGAGCCGCGAGCCGATCAAGTCGCCGACTTCAAGCCCGGCTCGGTCGCTTCTTATTCTATATCGCAGCCTCGTCTTCTCTTCGTGTTCGGTTGGAAAGTCGACGTCCGGTTCCTCACTTCGTTCGGCTTCTGCACCCGGGTTGGTGCTCCTCGTCATGATCCCGGTGTTTCCGAAGTCTTCCCGCCGGGCGCACCGGGGCAATCGGCGCACACGGAACCTGTCTGACGACGAACCGGCGGCTGCGGGAACAAACGACCTGGAAGACGTCGACGATGGCGGCGGAGACTTGGAAGAGATTCAGTCCAGCATCAGGTTGTTCAAGGAGAAGAAAGACAAGAGGGCGGCCAGACGCGCCCATAAGGAGTCGTCCTTTAAAAAAGAGACTCCAGAGACAAGCAAGTCGTCTTCGCTCCTCAGTTTCGACGACGTCAATGAGGACGGTAAAGAGATTGAGTAAGAGGCAGCACGAGGAGTGCGTCTCGACACTTCTTATTCTTACGTTTCAGATGAGGGCGAGGTGTTTCAGGTGAAGAAGTCCAGCCAGTCCCGTCGGCTCATCAAGCAAAAGAAGGCCGAGCGCAAGAAGAAGGAGAAAAAGGGTCGCGGTGGCGCCGGGGACGGCGCAGCTGATGTCGGTGGTGAAGGAGATGAGAATGCGCCGCGCTTGCTCAAAGAAACTCAACAGCCGGAGGTGAACCTTATAGAGGAGGGCATCATGTTCAAGGACACAATTCCCAAGCCAAAGGCTTCAGCACAGCAGACGTGGACGCTATCCGGCAGAGAGGCCGAGGCTCTTCACCTAGAGGAAGAGGACCAAGACGATGACGACGATCAACAGCAACAATCGGAGCCGCTCAGAGACATCCTGCAAAGTGGGTTCATTCCGATCCACGGGAGCGGGAAGACCAGGTTCTTGCCGCTCCTCATATTAGTCGTTTCACACAGCCAAGTCCTTTTAAACGCATGTACTTTCTACTGTAGTGGGCATCTCATCCATGATCTCTTTATTTGCAGGTGGCGGAATCCCGGATGCCGCAGCGATACATGAGGCACGCAAGCGTCGTCAAGCTGCGCGAGAGAAGCTTGACGACTACATTCCCGTCCAAAAGAGTGTGGTCAAGGGCGGCTCTCGCCTGGTGCGCGAGGACCCCAGAGACGATGACAGCGACGAGGAGAAGCGCATCTCTTTCACCGGGGTTAAACCCAACTCAATCAAACAGCAGAGCGATATGCGTAACAGCGCCTATAACTCGGAGGATGAGGATGAGGACGAGCACGAGACCAAGGAGGAAGACTGGGAGCAGCAGCAAATAAGAAAGGCTGGGGTGCAGAGCGAGTTCAGCAAGCTGACTATGCACGAGGAGGTGAAAGGAAACGAGTTCAGGAACGGCAGCTCCTCCATGGCTCCCCTGAAGAAACCGGCGGCGTATGACTTACACGGCATCAAAGGGAGGCTGAAAGAGAGGTGGGGAGGCCACATGTTCACTTGGAACGACATCCGTAGTACTAATGTCGTCCATTGCTTATAGATTAGCTTCCCTGCAAGAAGTGCATCGCCGCCACCAATCTGATGCCGACCGCGCTGTCGACGACTTTGTCCATAGCCAGAGCGAGATCGACCGCCTTCAGACCTGCGTGCCCCAATTAGCAGAGAGGCACAAGTTCTACCAAGACTTGCGTGGGTATGTCACTGATCTGGTAGAGTGTTTTAACGAAAAGGTAGGTGTCACACACTATCACTAATACTGTATATCGATGCAAAGCTTAGTAGGTTGAAGTGAAAGAATAATGGAAAATGGTCATCCTTGGCACGTCGAACACGTGTCCTTAAATGTGTGCATCGTGATCTCGGTTCACTTTTCAGGCACAATCTTTCAGTATGCTGCCACAATTAGACATTCTTAGTACGACTGACGTCCTTCTTACCTCCTCTATTTCAGATTGGCAACATAACGTATCTGGAGGACAAGTTGAACAAGTCCAAGGAGTCAATCACGCAGCGCATTATGGAGCGGCGACGTGAGGACGTCCGTGACCAGATGATCGAGCTCTCGTCGGTGAAAAACACGGCGCCTTTGTCTGCGACGGACGCTGCTGTCTCGGACGTTGCGCACCAGCGCCGTAGCGCCGAACGCGAAGGCCGCCGTAGGCGACGTCAGCAAGCCCGAGAGCAGCACCTTAAAGTGAAGCACGACGACGGGATGTCTTCAGACGATGAGTTGTCTACCCTCGATCAGGCGGCCGTCGCCAAGACCAGGCATGAGGTGGAGAATCAAGCCCGCCTGACACTTTCCGACGTCGTCGAGGACTTCTCAACTATTGCTGGAGTTAAGGAGAGGCTGGAGGATTGGAAAAAGGAAGACGCTCAATCTTACACAGATGCATATGTGTCGCTCTGCCTGCCGAAGATCTTCTCTCCGTTGGTGCGCTTGCAGCTCCTGTTCTGGAGTCCCTTCGCGGTAATTCAATGCATCGATTTCTGCGATGGTTGCCTACCTATCAATGTGTTGTTGCAGGAAAATAATGATATCGAACAAATGGAGTGGTTTAGATCGTTATCCACTTTCCACTACGAGCCTTCTGAGACGGAGGAAATCCTCGCCAAGGATCCAGATCGTCGATTGGTCTCCTTGGTAGTGGAGAAAGTTATCCTGCCCAAGGTGACCCGCTTGGTTCGGCTCGCCTATGATCCCCTGTCTACCACTCAGACACTCAGGCTCACCGGACTTATAAATAAGTTTGTGAGCGAGTATCCGACGTTGCAGGGGGACTCCAAGCAGGTTCGCGAACTGTTGGAGGCCGTCAGAGACAGACTCAAGGCCTGCATCGACCAGGATCCGTATATTCCCATTGGATACGCCAAGCAGTAAGTTATTCTTACTCGTTCAAGTTCTCATTGAAAAGTCAAGAAAGTTTTCTATCCCCGCGTTTTAGGATGTCAGAGAGCCCCAACGGTCCGCACGCCCAATTCGTACACCGCCAGTTCTGGACGAGTTTCAAGTTGATGCGCAACTCACTGTCGTGGCAGGGACTCTTGGGCGATCAGCTCCTGGTGGACTACGCAGTCTCGTCCCTCCTCAACAGATACCTGCTTACTGCTTTGAACCTTGAGCCAGATGTTCTGGCCGCCGTATTCAAGTCAAGGCGAGTGGCATCCGAGCTTCCAGCCTCATGGCGCCAGCCAGGTGGAGTCTTCAAGAGAGATCTCGCGAGGCTGGCGGGCTTTCTGGTGGCTCTCGCTCAGAACGGCAAGGGACTGGGGAGGGACGGGCTGCAGGAGATCGCGAACATCCTTAAATATATTGGTTACGCGGAGGAAGGAGAAACTATCAAAAGGCTCAGACTGTGAACAGTAACTTAAATGATGCCGAACTAATAATTTATTAAACTCTAAATACCACATCATACACCGTTACACCGTACTGCCGCTTAATCTACTCCCTACCCTTGGAGTCCCTTCAGGCCACCCTTTGCGGAGTAGCAGCTACACTCGCTGGGACACTGAGGAGGATAGCGCAGACACTTTCTTTGGCAGTAGATGTCGGTGCCTCTAATGTCCCTCCATTTCCCAATTCCTCGGCACTCGTCGCTGAAACGGTAATCGGATAGTCGAGACTCACCCCCTGAGGTTTTGTACTTGGTACTCACAGGCAGACACACTTGGAAGGGTCGCAGTTGGGAGGATACTTCAAGCAATTCAGCTGGCACCACTCGTTCATGTTGGGCATAGCCCTGAACTTATTTGTGGCTACGCATACCTGGGATCTATGTATGAGGAGATGATAGCGTTTCAGAATGCTCGTTTGTTGTGTGAGACTAAGTAGATTACCTAACGACCAATTTTCTTGGCTCATTTGGGTGCTTATAGATGTGTGGGTTCGAGCTAAAGTTAGGTGGTCTTCCGGCCGCATTGCTATGGATCTGGATGTCAGCGCAATTGCGGAAGATCTCTTGATCGCCGCAACCAATGGTGCCGGTGCCGTTGCCACACACGGCCCAGGTGTTTCCTACAAGTCAGTGACATAGAGGAAGTTCCTTTGTGGTTGATGACCTCATTGTTGTGTTCGCCGTTCAATTGCCAACGAACTTGCTACCTGTGTGGTACGTCCACTGCACTACACACTGTCTGCAAGTGATCTCCTTTGGCAGGACCACCTCGTATTCGAGAGTGGCCGACTTGCCCACGTCCTCGGGGATGAAGAAGCGATCAGAGGTTGGATCGTCGGCCAAAAACAGGGGATGCTCGTCCAGACACGCCTGACTGACCACCTGCTTCTTGTGCTTGACGGGACATAACTTCAACTCAAAGAAGCCCAGGTGGTTGGTGGTCAGATCAACCTCTATGTGAATTTTCTGAGACGGCACAATCATTTAGCTCTCACTCCAAAAGTTGTTGACAATTTCACCTGTCCCATGACGTAACGCTTGCCGATGATGCCGTTTCCATACTTTCCTCCAGCCTCATGCTCCCTCGGCTCCTTCTCGTCCCAGGCATCTCCGCACACGCCACACTTGCCGCCATTTTTGTCGAATTGCACTGGGGACGCAGATGATGAATGCTACGGCAAAATTTCTTGACCAGCTTCTCACCCCCGAAGCCTCCGCAATAAACCTCGTTGTCGTTGTAGTTGATGGGGTTAGGAAATCCGAATCGCCACATGGCGTTTCTAGCCGGCGGTTCCATGAGGCGCCCATGACCCATGACTCCTATCTGCAAAGACATTGGCGACAATGGTGTCTTCGACAGCTTCAACGCACTTACCACGAAGGACAGCCCCAGCAGGATGACTAGGTAAGGCTCCATCACTCTCTCGATTCCTTACTGTCAGTCGGCCACCGACCCCGACTAGGGAAAAGTGGCTCTGCCAACGGTAAAAGAAACTGGTCGTTGCCCGAGATAAATCAGGGTGAGAGAGAAGCACTTGGGCACCCACGCAAGGAACTTCCAGTTCTGGGCTGGCTTTTTCTCGTCTACCTGGCTGAGTCTGGCCAGACGAAGTCGAGCTCTGGACATCTTGGTCTCTTCTCCAACGAGATCCTTCAGACTCCTCGAGGACGTAGTCGGTGATGCAAGTTTGTCTGCATCCCTGATGCACCTGAGAAGGCGCATGCGTGCCAGTTGTACAACAGTTCGGGCCGAAAAAAAAGAAATGAGCAGTCTACATACGGTGTCTTATAGCGTGTAGCAAATGGCCTTTTTTGGAGAATTTTTGGTGACGTCTGAGTAGTTTGCCCAAAGGTCAAAAACTCTGGACGCCCGCTTATCATCTTCCATAAAGGATCCTTTTCTAACTAGCTTCGTGTGCGGGCAAAGTACAAATAAGTACTTAAGTCAGCAATTATAGACACTCATTCATCTTTTATTTGTACGTAATACACTCACATATATATATATATATTTTTCTTCTGACTGTTACGTAACATCACCTTTGTTTCATACTAATAAAATTTTACCTTCCAGGATACGTTTCCTTCCTTTCCATTTGACACATGAACTTTATTTATGGCCTCCAGACTGCTCACGACATCCTTCTTCTCCAAGGTGAGGTTGCTCTCCAGTCTCACAAAGTCCTGGCTGCTGCTGCTGCTGCTCTGTTGCTTACCAGTGATTTTGGGAAACTTGGCAATCTGCTTGAAAGGGATCTTGGACGAACCCTTGAGGGCAACTGCGCGATGGATTACGTTGTAGTGGAAGGTAGCCAACATCTTATCCACCATCAGGGAACTTAAGACGCACTCCCTGTTCCAAATCTGCTCTACATCAAGCTTTAGTTTCTCCATGGCCTCAGAAAGGTTCCCCACGGGCTCCCTTAAGTCCAGCAAGGCAGAGGCAACCATCATCGACAGCCATGCAGGCCTCAGACGATAGAGGACTCTGAGAACCTGTCTTCCGTCGTCCATGTTGTGTCTAGTGCCCCTGGCTAGGGCACGGGCAAGCTTGGCTTTGAGGGAGTCCCTTTTCCTCAAGCTGGTGGCATTCCTTCTCTTGTCCACGGAGGAGCAGAGCAAAGCGATTAGTGCTGTCAACTGCAGAAGAGCTGAAGAGTCCAACTTGGTATTCTTAAACAAGAACTCCACGCGCTTCTCCACCTCACAGTCCTTGTGGGCAAAGAGGGCAAAGATCAGGGTCTCCTTCTCATCCTCCTTTTCAGACCGATGCTTCCACCAAAACTCCAAGTCTCTCTGTAGCACTGTCAACACAATGTCCATTACAACATTTTCATTCTCTCCAGAGGCTGCCAAGAGATCGACGACGACGCTCCAAAAGTCCTGGGTGCCTCCATCAGTGAAGGCATTGAGATAAACCAGTCTGGACTGGGCAGAGGTGGGAGGATGGAGGAAGAGAATGCGATGGAACAGCTGGTGGACTGACTTTCTCATGGCTGCCCCATATTCTCCACGTCCACCTCCTCCCAGCAAGAGCTTGTGCAGAATCTTTGCCAGTAGTTCGGACGGTGGAAACATCGTTGTACTCACCATGGTGGTGAGCATTTCCAACGACCTGAGGAGATGTGACAGCGTCGTCACGTCTTGTGACGACTCCACCACACCCATGATGATCTCGACATCGACTCGACTCATAGCAACAGCCGACTTGTGCCTGGGCAGCGACTTGCGCCTAGTTTTGCGCCGATCACTTCTTGAGTCGAAGCGGACAGTGCGCGTACGCAGGTTGCACACGTCCAGGCTCTCATGGTAGTTGTGCATGCGCTGAATCACAGCACACAGAGCGTGGCGCAGGGCAGCAGAGTCAGTTGTGTCGGCCAACAACCCCGACCTCCCCGAACTCGCGTTGGTTTCCACGACGACGTCAAGAAGTTGCCTTTTCCCCGAATGTTCACAACGATTTTCTTCCGCAGGAGGGGCAACGTTGTCAGTTTGCTGGAGAGTTTCACTTTTTCCACGTTCCTCCCTGCTGCTCTCCACATGGGTGACCGACTGGGGCGCCGGTTTTTCCTTTCTGGTCTCGGCCCCAATCTTGACTTCATCTTTCTCGACGGTGTCTTCGTCTTCGCTGGACGGGATCATGATGACCTCTTCCACTGTGGCCTCTCGGACCGAAGTGTAGTTAATGCGTTTGGCGACAACCTTGATCTCATCTTGGTCATCATTGTCGCTGCTCGATGAGATAGTGATTACCTCTGCTTTTAAACGCTTTGGCAAGGGAGAAGTTCTTGATCTTCTCGCAGGTTTGTGCAAGACTTCCAAAAGTTCGGGATTGTCAACGCTAAAGTAGTTTGGATTTCCATTTAACGTTGGGTCGTCGGGAGCATGAGCCATCTTGACAATGTAGAAGTAGGACACGATCTGCATGTTGGGCCAAGATCCACTACGGTGAAGCCTCATGAACAGCCTGGAGTGGGGAGGGCGTTGTGGACGTGGCAGGAGGGGAGCAACATAACCCAGAGGGGTCGCGACCCCACCTCGCAATACTCACGACAAGTTCAGGGGAAAATAGCCACTGTCTTGAACGTCAGCAACTAGCCAACAGCAGCTTTGCAGAACATTCCGCTTAACTTTGAGTAGTTGAAAGTGGTGTTGCTGGCTTTGGCACGAGCGCAAAAGCCCGAATTGTTGAAGAAGTCACTACTTATAAGAGCTGTATGGAGTCGAGGCTTGGCTCGTGTTCAAAGCCTTGTACTTGACGGCGAATCGGAGTTGAAGATAAGCCGAGTCCATCTGCATTAGCAACACAAAGGATAGATCCCCCCTCAAGGATGAGCATGTTGAAGCACTCGCATACCTTCACTGTGCATTGAAGCAATAGTTTTGTTAATGCGTTCCAGCAAAATTAAGTCTGACACTGATCGACTGGTGCTCGACGTTGGCACGTACTAAGACAATGCTGACTCTACACAGCTGTACTACTTATGGATTGGAGTTTAGCATACACAACATTCACCAAAAGCAGTGGACTGCAACAAAGTCGATGCTCGTGTGCAAGGGTATGTTCGACTAGCCCAACCCTAAGTTAAGCTGGCCGTCCCTAGTGCACAAGCAGCTATCTTGCGGGTCACTGGCACTTGCTCTCTGGTGCACACCATTTTAGTACACACCCTCTCCAGATCAGACTTTGTCTGAGCCCGTTCAAGGTCACGGCCAGCCTGGAGCTCTGGAGCAAGCATGAAAGAGTCAGGCCCGAAATATGATCCCAGCCAAGATCCCGTTCATCTCGATCCCGTTTAACCCTATCTGGCGCGGAAGAATTTCAAGGCTTAAGACGTGGGTGTGTGTATTTGCCACACGATATGATCAATGCTTGAAGTTTGAAGTTTTGCATTAAAGCTGTTTCTTCTGTTAGTAATGACAAAGCGGCCAAAAGAGTGTTCCACACATATTTAACCATTCAGATAACAATAAGCTTGTGCCATACTTACATGAGTAGAAACAACTTGAATTTCGTTTAGTAGCAATTGGGTAGCCATATTCACACAAATGCAGATCTGATCTCATCTGCGTAAGATTTGGAGATGTTACTTTTGAAAACCCAATATGCAAATAAGGCTGGCAAGTGAATCAACCTTTTTACTACAGCAGATCTACTTGTAAGTGGGCCTGTCCAGGCACCACCTACATCCATGATATATGTACTTTTTTCACTTAGTTCACCAGAATGCAAGTCCAGAGCAAAAGTCCGGGAATATGGAGCTCTTCAAGTGGACCAAACCAGAATGGTAGAAGTATTTCCATCAGTTGTGCGGCTGCCACATACACACCCGCGTAAAATAGGTTTGAGTGAAGTTCATTGTGCAGAACTATTCTCATGTGCTCACACCGGACGACACCCAGACCGTCCACTCGGTGTCATCCATGAACTTTTCCTAAAGACATCACCTTTACGCTCCCACAATCTTTGCATCATACTTGAGAACCATATAGTGGTGGAGTCGCTCTATGGATGCTAGAGATGAACGCCAGCCAGCGGCTCCATATGATACCATTTCTAACTAGCGACTGGTCAGTCCTCGCTTCAGTAGCGACGGGGAATGTTTCGTTTGAACGCTTACACTGGGTAGGCGGGATGACTTTTGTCCTACAGCGGCATGCAAACCATGCTGCTATTACAGGGTGTACCAAACTGACCTTTAAAGAGATCACCGAGGTCAAAATCTGCGTTTTCTTTCAAGCTTGTCATTGACTGCTTTTTCAAAGATATTCTTGCTTCGAGGTTTGCCTCAACAAAGCTATGGAGGCCAGACAAGCATGCAAAATGGTGTCGTTAGAGCAATGAGAAGGGGGTCGGTCAAAGCTGACACGTGACTTTACTGCCGTGGACCCCCGAAGGTGGGACAAGTCCGCTTCATTTTACTCCTGCCACGTCCAACACTTGCTTAAGGTGTGGGTTCTTCAAGCACTCCGGCTCAGTCACTATGAGATTCAAGCGCATCAACCTGGAGGCTGGGGTCGAGTGGAGTTGACGGGGCTGGAAATCCCTCCACACCTCGGCTCCCCCCGCTTCGAGAGCATCTTCAAACTCGAGTTTGTGCTTGTCAAGAAAGACCGCGACTCGAAAGCGGGCGAAAAGCGGCCCGTACTTCAACACGTGTTTGCGCGTAACCTTGGTGTAGCCGGCGACGAAGTCCTCGAGCCTGTCCATGAGGAGCCGCCCATGAATGGCGGATTCGAGCACGAAGCCAGGCCGGAGAATGGGTATGCCCGAGGCCAACAGCGTGACGATATCCACCGTAAGGCAGTCGCGGCATTCGTTGGAGGACAGAGAGGCGGGGTCCGTGCAGTTGCACCCCACGACGCAGTGCGTGACCCGGACAAGTGGTGCAGTGTGAATGGGGAGCCCCAAAATGTCAAGGACTTTTTTTAAAGCACTTAAATCACCCCAAGATCTTCAACGTGCATCGGAACCAGAGACAGGAAGCAGAACAGGACACTTGTCAAAGTGTTGTTGAGCTCATCACAATCCTAGCTAGCCGGTCTAGCCTACCCTACTTCTCATTGCTTCATCTGCACAACATTGGAGAGATTTTTGGGCAATGAACTCATTTCCTTCCATGGGACATCCAGAAAAGGTTGCAAAGTCAGCATTTGGAAGCAAGTCAGGGGTCTTTTCCCCTGTCCACACTGCATTTGCCTTGTTCAGGCGGACGCGCCCGCCGTCCTTCTCCTTAGAGGAGTAGGGGACTCCGAGTACCACGAGCGCCCTGGTCAGCTCGCCCAACTCGAAGTCGTTGCAGGCGTATAACAAGAAGAATGGCTTCTCCTTTCTCTTGTCCTCGCAGCCGTTGTCCTCCCCGTTGTCCTCCCCGCCGTCGTCGTCGTCGTCGTCGTCGTCTACAATGATCACTTCGGGCAACGCCATGGTTAAAATACCATAACTCAGGAAAATTTCAGGACTCCTGAAAGCTCGAAACGCCGCCAGCAGACATGGAGTCGGGATGTCTCAGATTCAGCTCGAAGGCAACCCCCTCCGGGCTCGATTCATGTCCAGATGCAAGCGAGGGTTGGTTCGAAGCATCGTCCTTGGAGGCATCCCTGCCACGCTCGGACGTAAACAGCAGCTCTGACACCGTCCAGCGCTAAGAAGAGTGCAAGACAATTGGACAGAAGGTTGCTCCAACCCACGCCTTCTCACTAAACTGAGCTGTGACGTCACAGTGGTGACCGACTTCAGAATCAGATGCATCGTAATATTGTGCGCAAGCCCCAAAAGGCAGCCCTAAAGACCTGGAAATAGACTTGAGTGCGCTGTGGCAACACTTCCATATCCATGAGATGCCAAACATCACTCCATACCCACTCGTGCTAATTCTGAAACCCATGCGTCGTGGGAGGCGGTGAGCAAACGCAGAGATTCTGCAAACTGGAGAAATGCTCACATGTGCGAGAGACGCTTCAAGGATGGGGACTTTGAATGGGATCTCAACAGTGAGCTTCTTGGTCTGCCACAAAGCAAGAGCTCAAAGCCATGTTGTGCCAAGCCACTCTGCACCTCCCAACACCATTCCGGAGTCGACAAAATCCAATGTAACTTTGGAAGGAATACAATCTCTGCAAGCGATTGAGTGTCTCACTCTACGGCAAGTACGAGGACTTAAAAGAAGCCAGAAAGAGACAGTCCGGACACTCATGGAGAAGGGTGAGTTGCGGGATGAGGAGCCCAAGGAGGAGCTGGCCAATGTCGCTGCCTACGTCTCAGAGAAATGTCGAACTGTTGGAGCACAGAAGCGCGATCCTAGTGGTAAGTTAGGAAATACCAGGACTGAACAAGTACTTGGTGTGACACTTTATGGTTAATGCTTAGTTGCTCATCAAAACCTACTCTTGCGAGCAAAACTGTCCAAACAATCGGAGGAGCTCAGAAAGCTGCACGCAGAGAACCGTGCGCATACCACAAAATGTTACTCTAAGGATGTGATCAAGACTGTCCTTCAAGCCAAGTTGTTGTTCTTATTTACATATCCCAAGTTGCATAAGGATGTAAGGACAGCACCCAACTCCTTGTACAAGCTGGGTGGCCTCATCTTTGGGGAGATGACTATTGATGATCAACGACTTGGTGGAGTTTTCATGCCAAGAAAGTTCAGGTACTAGGGCCTAGTAAATTGTTTAAATATTAATGTGCCATCATATATGAAGTGTGGTTGATGCAAACATTTTTAAATAATAAAACATATATACTACCCATCCGTGTTGCACGCTTGATGCGAGTTGGGACCCACAAAGGCATAATTCCTGTTCAGAAAGCCGTCATCATCTAATATCGTAATACCTTCATGAACTTGCACCAGGACTTGAAGACAATGGATGCTCCTAGGATGCAGGACCGACCAAAACTGCCTTGAGAATCTCTTCTCATCAGTGCGAGCACTTGGGGGTAGCCCACACCCATCCAAGACCAGTCGACGTAATGGATCGTTTCTGGGTGTTGAAAGTTGGGAAAGGCACCAATATTGTCTTTGTCAAAGGATGCGACTGTGGTAGATGAAGACCAGGAAGAAGAACGCTTTTCTGATTGCAAATACCCTCTCAAGCATCAACCCACTCCCTTATGCTTAGTCCTGGACAGAACCTGAGGATGCGGAGCTTCTGTTTAATGGTTCAGAAGCGGAACCTCACCAGCTGTTGACCTCAGCTCTCCTGCATCTTCAGTTTCGATTGGCAATGAAAAGGTCGTGGACACCTTCCAGAAGGACCAAAGTATGCGGCTAGTCGTTTTTTGACAGTAAAAATGTGGTATCTTTTTCAAAAAGTAGCCAGAATTTGGCTGAGAAATCTGCAGCTTGTTCATGTCAGCCTTGCTCCTGCTCTAACCACTGTTGCAGTTCATGTCCTCGGTGCTTGTTCTCAGCAGTCAGCGACGAAGGAGAGGTGGGGCCCATCCTCCGTCCCCATTAGTTTCGCCTCCGTGCTCTGGGAGGTTGCGTGACGAAGGTTGCCCGTCCCCTCAGTGACGTCATCGTAGATGAATTCATTGGCAGCAAGTGTCATTGCGCTGTTTGTTTTCTACTTGTCTTGAGCGCGCTCAATAAATATCAGCTGTTAAGGCGCTGAGAGTGAGTGCACCCGCAGCTGGAAACGCTGAGGATGGACTGGGCCTCGTACGACTCCTGGCTCGAGTCCGTGTGCGTGTCCTTACGCGGCTTGAGCTCGCGTCAGCGGGTGCACGCGCTCGCCACTTTACTCGACGAGACGGCGTCGGCGTCTGAGCGCTGGGAGTGGCAGCAGCGAGTAGCCGAAAGACTAACCAGGGACTTGCTTGGATGGTTGCCCCCGGAGCTTTCCTGGCTCATACTTGAACTGTTGCCTGCCAGAGATCTCTTCTCGGCGGCGCAGGTTTCCACCATCTGGCGCGACAGAGTCGATGGCGCGCTGGGGGTCTGGAAGAGACAGGCACACCTGCTCGGCGCCATCAGTCCGGGTGAGAGCGCCGATGTCAAGGTATGATGATGGTGACCCCTCGAAGGATTGCGCAGTCTAACATCTGGGTGCCTTGACAGGCATGGAAGCAAGTTGTTCGGGCCTCTTGTCGCACTCTGCAGTTGTTGAAGACCGGGCGCGCCTTATCCCTGCGCTTCATCTCTGGGCTGGTTCGACCGCCGGTTTTTCTCGTGGCCGTCGACCACCACCTCGGACACTTGGCAGCTGCCACGGTCGACAGTGAGTCTCCGTGATCTCAATAATCTTGTCGTGATTCGTCACCCGAGCTGACTTTTTCCAGCTTACGACGCACATCGCAGACCAGATCGGCTTCTCGTCGTGCGTCTGAGCGACGGCAGCGTCGTCTACGACGTGGCGCAATCGCGAGAGGGAATTAGAGTCGCCTCAGTCAAGCTTCTTTTTCCTCACTACCTCGCCGCTGGCCACCTCGACGGGACAGTCGGCCTTTGGGGGTTTAACGATTCCAAGCAGTTTCAGCACCATGAGCTGGTGGGACACGGCGGTACCATCTTCTCTCTCGACGGAGACTTGGTGACTGGTCATGATCTGAACAATTTACACGGTCGACGTGACATTGACAACATATCCAGGATCTGGACCTGCTGATTTCTGGTTCTGCCGACTATCGCGTGCGAGTGTGGAATCTGAGTCAGCACGCCCTGGTTCGTTGCCTCTCCACCCACGACCACTGGGTCGTCACCGTGCTGCTCAGGAAGGGGACTCCCAATACGCTAGTGACCGTCTCCAAGCGGGAGATTCACGTCTTCAGGTGTGCACGAGTATTGGCACCTAGTCACGAAACATGGTTGAACCACCCTAATGCTTCCAGGTGGCGTACGACTGAGGAGTTGCAAGAGTTATCCAGCCCACACCTAATCATCCCCCAGAAGCCTGAAGGAATCTATCAGGAGCTCAGAGACCCGTTCTTCACTCCCGGCGTCCACTTGTCCGCCGAGAGTGAAATCACTTTTGTCAGGCAGATGCCGCTCTTCGAGACTCAGACCATAGGTAATTCCGTCGATAAATGATCGTTACGTACGTGCATTACCGATGTGTCGTAATATTTATTTACCTGTGTTGCTAGTGATAATGACGTAATTAACCTTGCAGGTGATGCAGACATTGTGACAGTGGACGTGCACTCTGGGAAATTGATTCGTAGCTTCCACATCAACCAGAAAGTGCGCAAACTGTTAGCGGTGGGCGAGAGATTCGCTCTAGCCTTGTTACCTTTCGTTGATTCCAAATACAAGAACCTCGTGGTCATCGACCTCAGAGAGAAGAAAATCATAGGTGGCTGCTCGGTACCTCACTCCAGGCACGTTGTTGTGGCTACCATGTGATAACATTTGCAATCATTCATATTTAACTTACTTTAGGGCGAGCACTCCGGACTTTTCTCAGGTGTTCATTGGCCCCACGGAGTGGCTCAACGGCTTTTCGGTGGCTCAGGAAGGCGCCATCGCCGGGATGTCTCTCCAGGATGGATCCATTGCCGTTGTCTCCTGGAATTTCACTTAACATGTCTTGCCTAATCCCTTCGCTGAGATGAATCATGAGTAACATATAATGAGTCATCACGTCTGAACTCGGCATCTGCACCTTAGGTTGTTCCTGAAGTTGAGAACTTAAGAGTCTTCGACTTTTCGCCCTTCCTCTTGTTACGTCTATGGGAACAAAGTGGACTGTAGAGACCGCAAAAAGGTACTCTGCAGCTGCTTCCGTAACCACGGTGAAGTCATGAAGTCGACGGAGCCACTTGACTTCCCTTGAGTCACTTCAGCCACGCGACCCCTGAGGGTCAACGCGATTTAAGAAAGCAACAACTTCTCTCAGGTCTCCAGTTATCATTAAGCGCCAGTTTTTGTCACCGAGCCAATGCTTTCACAGCCAACAGAGCGATGCGCGTGTTCGTCCGTGTTGTCGTTAAGTGAGTCGACATCATTATTAACTTTGTCGATCACCGGCAATATGGAAGAGCAGAAGGCGATAGAGAAGTGCTTCGTCTGCAAGGAGACCGCGCAAAAGAGGTTGGCAAGACTGACTGCCTGGCAGGATAACTATACGTAACTGGTAAGAATCTCGCCATTCAGGTGCGCCGACTGCTCGGACATACATTACTGTTCCGAGATCCACGAGAGACTCCATCGGCGAGGCGAACCTTCAGAGGCGGGCGAAACGTGCTGGCCCTTTAGAATCGCGGAGAAGGAAGGAGTTGGACGGTGAGGCCAAAGTCGCCAGACACGTACACAACTGCAATACCCATTCATGATTCACGGCGTAGATACATTGTGACCACTCGTGACATCAAGGCTGGCGAGATTATTTTTGAGGAAGGCCAGGCGCTCGCTACGGGACCAAGTCAGGCTTCTTCTCCCCAATGTCTCATCTGCAGGAAGAGCGTAAGATCAGTTGATGCGTGGTGTCCATCAGCAGTCTTGAGATTGCAACTTACTCTCTCTCTCGTGTCTTAGGTGGTAAGCGGGTCTGTGTGCAGCGAGTGCCGCTTTCCAATGTGCTCCACGTGCTCCCCGGCCCACTCTAAACTCACTGAGTGTCCCATCCTAGCCCGGATGGTCAAGAAACGAGGGCTACAAGAAGCTTGCAGCGACTTATACGAGGCAATAGTGCCCCTCAGACTTCTCATGCTGACCGGCCCAGACGCCAGCTTGGTGGACACGTTCATGGATCACGAACAAGAGAGGAGGAACGACGAGCAACACTGGCAGAGAACCTTAATGGGTGAGAGGTTCGGAGAACACAGATCTGCACAGAGTGATCAATTTGCCCTTCAGATGTGATTGAGCCTCTGTGTTCTTCAACGGGTCGGAGCCAGCGTGACGTGTCACACGCCGTGGGCGTAGCCGAGGTGAACAACGTTGAAATACGGAGCGGACCCTGCGGCGTTCGCGCCGTTTATCCTCTCACGTCACTGCTTTCCCACTCCTGTGTGCCTAACGCTCGCAGCATCGTTGGGGCAACCTTTGCTGGAGTCATCGCGTCCGTCGATGTCGCCCAGAATCAGGAACTCAGCATCACTTACGTGCCTCTGCACATCTGCTCGCTGCTCCGGCGACCCCAGCTCAAAGACAACTGGTATTTCGACTGCCGTTGCCGGCGCTGTGTGGACCCGACCGAGCTGGGCACCTTTCTTGACGCCATTCGCTGCAGAAAGTGCCCATCAGGCCACTTGCTGCCCCGAGAACTAACCTGGGTGTGCGATCGGTGTCCCTCGACGAGGTCAAAGGAGTCCGTCCAGCAACTGATTGGAAGCCTCTTGGACGAGAAAGACTCTCTCGATAGATCCGACTTGGCCGCATACCTGTCCTTCTCGAACAAGGCTGGCCGACACCTGCACCAGAACCACTACATATTAAATGCCTGCCGCAGATGGATATTGCCCTTGTACTGTCGCGTGCCCGCCAACTCGGAGATCACCAACGACATGCTGAAGAGAAAGATTGACATGTCGGAAAGGTACCTGTATGTGTTGGATCGCGTGGAAGCTGGTCTGACCAAGAATAGAGGTAAGTGTTATGCCATCTTAGCTTCACTATGACAGTGTGTGAAGGCCTTGATATGATTGCTACTGCATGAATGGGTGTCCCTGCACGAGCCTTGGATAAAGTTAACAGAATCGAACGCGCTTGACACTCCTTGGGTTGACTTTGGTAACCCTCCTGAAGCTCCAAGTTTGATGCTGATCTGTCCACGGACCGATCCAGAAGTGTTGGTACGAAATTATGTTACTGCGCTGTTGACGCCGGGCACCAACTCGTCATATCTCTCGTGATGCAATGAAGTAAAGCTTAGAGGAACATGTGCAGAAAGATCTGGTTCACTGTTTCAGGAAGGACCCTCTACGAATTGGCGGACACCCGCATCGCCCTTCAGAACAGACTCTACCACGCCGGTGACGTCACCAAGGAGGCTCTCATCAAGGAAGCCCTGATCTCCCGCGAGGCAGCCGCCAGCGCCAGCCGGTGCCTCAAGTACGACGAACCGTCGTCGTTCGAGGGGTACTTGTACCGGGCAGCGAACTCGCTAGTTGCCAGTTTGGACAAAATGTTGGACCTAGAAGACGGTCTAACATTAGCATGAGTCAATCAATACATGTGGTATAGTGGAGTCCACCTGATGTAGCAGCCTCGGGCGAGAGGAGACTTCCTATATTGAGTGATCTGATATTGGAGAGAAGCATTTATTGCAGCCTTATACTTCAGACGTACTTAATTTAGTCAGGACACCTTAAAGAATCTTTCAAGGGGTGACTCACAAGTATCGCGTACTTCTCCGCTTCAATTTTAAACTGTTACGACTTGGCCCCGTCAAGACTTGGAGCAACCAGACTAACAGAGGATCAACTACATTTTGTTGAAATTGGAAAAGCGCTGTTGTCACCACGTCAGTCTGCTACAACGACCCATCAACGGGCCAAAAACTTGACCTCTAGGAAAAGGAGGACTTTTCCTTGGTAGAACTGGAATTTCTGTGACCTGCTGCACTGTGCGGACCAGCGTTGCCAGCTTTATCATGACACAAAACGCCGAATGTCATACAAAAACGGACAAACACTTAGTACATGGTTTGTCCGGGAAGACGCCGAGCACTGAATAAAATCTGGAGGCGATCTGAAAAACGCCGGACATCTCGAAATTTGGCGGGCAAATGCGGTTTCTGGCAGCACTGATGCAAACTACTTCATTGGTAGGGGACACCCAGCGATAGCAATGCCACTGTAATCTCCCGGGACACATTAGGCAGACTCCACTGTCCTGGGTCACACCTGGCAAACCTTCGTAAGCTGGAATGAACAACCACCTCGCGTGTGCAATCTCCTGACGCAAGTTTGCGAGAGTCACCCCGTCTAGACTAGGCTCTCCTCCGACATTGCCAAAAAAACCCGTCTACGTATGCCTGTAGGCCCAGCCTAAGCCCCTAGGCCCACCCACTGACTGATGCATAGTTTGTCTTCACCCAAGTTGTTTTTTTTGGGGGGGAGGGAAGCACAAAATGACGCTAAGAGGAAAAAGTTCTTGTACGCGTCGTGTCATTCTGACGAGTGAGAGGACTGACGGCACTCGTTGAGTTCAAGCCAATGATGGACCTGAACACGCTCTCGCTGTCCAAGCGGACTTTCGCGGGTCTGCTGGTGGTCACGCCGACGACGCAAGTCTCAGGCGTAGCTTCAGAGCAAACTAGCTGGCAATATACAAACGGTAGTGGGGGACGAGCCCAATTCTACTTGGTTCTGTTTTTCCTCGGTTGCTCAGGATCCATTTCCGGGCTAAGAATAGTCTGTCCTGGCCCAGACAGACTCTCTCCATGACCGTTGTTCGCGTCAGATCGCCGACGTCGATCCACTCGCCTTTGTTCCAGGGCCGAAAGCTGTCAAATTCCCTCTCATTTCCTGCGCAGTAGGGATGGCACGGGTGTGGAAAATGCAGGCTCGGGTCGAGTCGAGTTTTCAAAATGCGGGCTGGCTCGCGGGCCTCAAGAGCCCGACTTTTATGGGCTTACAGCGTGGTTTTTACAGTTACATAGAGATTAGAGAAATTTCACAATAGGACTGATATAGGATCATTCCTTTTTTTTTTTTATTTCCATGCACACCTAGAAACTACTTGAGAAGCTGGCCAGTGAACCTACATGAGATTCGCATGTAAGCAAATCGACATTCTTGCATTTTTGTCCTGGATTCTGTTCCGCCTCTTTGAAATCACTTCACCAGCTGTGGAAAAGACTCTTTCTGATGGAACTGAAGTCGCTGGAATGGTCAAGTACTTCATGGCCAGGGTGTACATGATAGGAAACTTTTGTCTGCCTTCATGGGTCCACCAGTTCGCAGACGAATAATGCGATTACTGGGTCAATTGAAATCAACCAGTCTTTAGGCAGTGATACTACTTGATACGAGACCGCGAGCCTGAGTGTGCGGGCTTCGGGCCTTGCGGGCCAGGAAAAAAGTCAATCAACCCGAGGTTATGCGGGCTCGGGTCCAGGTCTGTCCTATCTCCCCTCTGCGCAGTCGTTCTCATCTAACAGCACATGCCGACTGCAGCGGGAGGAACTCTAGGGTCTTCACTCAGTCTCGCTCGGTGGCAACGCTGCCTTCCTCTTTCCCGGCATTACCGAGCAGCTGCGTTTAGTGGCGGGAAACTGTGGGGCGCGACGCCCAGCTCCTTTTGGGCTCAGTCCACTAGAAGTTCTGGTTCAACATGTTCACTCGAGGAGACATGGTGATGGCGGCGAGGCCCACCGGCGGGAAGTACATCTGGTGGCCCGCCGAGGTACAAGACAATGCAAAGGCGACTGAGGAACTGCTGGTGCGATTTGTCGGTGCCAAGCGAAGTAGTCGGGTGAGTGACGCCGTCCACTTCACGGCCCGAGCGTCAGACTTGGACTTCGAGCGGGCTGACGTGGCCGAGGCTTTCGACGCCGCCGTCCAGAAGGGAGCGAAGTTGAACCCGGTGGTCAATCTTCCGCGAATCCACGACCATCCGGTGATGCAACCCGTCCTTCAACTTCGACGCGTCCAGGGCTTCGAGAAGAGGACGCCGCCGGAAGTTGAGCAGGTCCAGCCGACGCGCCAGAGCCTGGAAGAAAAGCCAGAACAAGAACAACTACCTCCGATCCTCAAAAAGAAGAGGGACGAAGACATGTGCGAACTTGAGCTTCTTCGCCAGAGGAACATTGAAGAACGCAATGCAATGTTCGCCAAGCTGAAGGCGGAGCTTAAAGAGTCGCTCTCTGCCATAGTCCCAAAACGGCCGCCACCATCACGAAGACAGCAACGCCCGAGATTCCAAGGACTACGCTTTTTACACCGCCGCGACCCAGTCAATACGCGCGCCAGAACTCGACTTACTTCTGGGGGTTCCTCCAGTGTGAGCTCTAACGGGAGTACCCCCCGGAAGTACTACTACGAAGACGAAGACTTCTTAGACGAGAACGTCACCTATGTGAAACAAGAACGTCGCTATCACCCAAGTCGATGGTTGCACAACCCGAATGAGGATACATTGAAGCCCGAGGACATAACTGACGACATGCTGGAAAACGTCGCGGACTACTACAGTCAGAAGGTGCATTGTCCGAGGAGGGGGTCGACTTGCCACCAGTGCAGGCAGAAGACCCTGGACACCAAAACGGTCTGCAGGTCCGGCGTTTGCGTTGGCGTAAGAGGTGAGTGCAGAAAAAGGAAAACCCCGGCGAGGAGGCAGCGAACGATTTGGCGCTCTTGCACCTCTCACCAGAGGTATGAGAGCCAGGGGTCCACGAGGTGCTAAAGCACCGAATGGTTGGCGCCGTTGCCAATAATCTTTCTTCCTGGCCGCTTCAATCACAGCTTAGTGTAGTTTTCTGTGCGACTCATTCTGCACCTCTTGCAGGTCAGTTCTGCGGCGTCTGCCTCCTACACAGGTATGGGGAAAATGCTCGCTCCGCGCTGAAGGATCCCAACTGGACTTGCCCTGTGTGTCTGGACGCCTGCAACTGCTCCATATGTCGCAACAGAATCGGCAAGGGAGCCACTGGCGCCATCACGTACTTGGCGCAGAGCAAAGGATTCAAGAGCGTCAAGGACTACCTGGAATCCCTAATCACCCATCGGGACGACGACTAACTAAGAACTTCACCATACGTAGTTCATCACACTACAGTTGGTAGGACGTTTCAGTAGATTCATTTGAGAAACTGTCGAGTGACAAGAAGTTAGTGACATATTGATTATAACGTGAAGTAGGTACAGTCTTTTCGGACGCATAACACGCGCCACGATTTCGCGCCAGTACTCAGAAGCCATTTCAAATCACTTTCTCCCTTGTGCCTATGATAGGACTGTACTTTTTGGTACTTTTTTTCAGCAACAACAGGTGCGTCTGTTTCGTCGGAAACGACAGTAATTTTGACGTGTTTGCTTAGAAATGTGATTCAAGGAGTGGGTGGCTGAAACGTCCTCACGGAGCATTTCTCCCAGAAATGCCTCCATCGCTGTTGTACATAGACGAGTCGTTTCAGACACATCGTATTCGTATAGAGGGGAACAAAACGCTTATTTTGTACCATAACATACAGTATTGTCTGTATCTTGTAAGGAATGTGCCAGGGAAAATTTCCACATCCTAAATTAACGTCTTTAGTGAGTCCAGGTATCTAAACGAGAATATGCTAATGCATTTTAGAGACAGCAAAGCTCGCTACCTACTTGAACCTGTCAGATTCGGTTGAGGCCTTAACTACGTACTGACCTTCGACGAAAAAGATTAACATACGAGCTGATATGAGCAAATTTCTGCACTGACCTTTCCTCCAGTGTCCGGTTGCACACAGGGAAAAGAAAAGCTTAGTGGAATCAACTGCAGACACACGTGTGCACCCTTTAGAGGGTCCTCTCTGAACCGAACAGTGTTGTTTTGACTGAAGTCCTCTTTCTTCCCTTTCGACCCAACCACTGTCAGAGCAAGTACTTGTCCAATCCAAGTGACCTCAACAGGTCACCTTTTGAGCACTCAGCAGCAACAGAAGGGTGAAGGAATAATCCCTCGTACGCGTTGTGGGCTGAAGACGTGTCCAGTGCGTTGACAAATTGCGTCATCTGGACTTTGTGTCCGCCGGAATCGAAATTGAAAGATGTTCCTTGGACAGCGACAGACAAGACATTCAGTTCAATTCAGTTCAAACTGGCTCAATTCAGTTTTAGCTATCAACTTTCAACGTTTATTGATGTAGTTGGAAAAGCTCAATGCGATTGATCTCGTTCGGCATTTGTAAAGGTATCACTTGTTTTGTATATTATGAAAGATTTTGTTGAAGTCTGTCTGGGGAGGAATTTCTCTAATATAGTTGTACGGAACTTAACGGTGCAAAATGCGCCGGTAATGACAAATATTTCGTCCGCTGCAAATAAAAGACTTGCACTGAAACTTTAGGAATGAGTATATTTTTTCCGCCCGTCTATAAATGCGTCCGACAGTGGCAATTAGTTCAATCGTTCTAGTGTCTAATCCCTATGATACCCTCATCCAATAACTGGGATGTTGTCTAGGAGCTTCTTCACCGACTTTTGGATGGATGAGAAAGGGTTCGGCAGCCCAAAAAGTCCTTGCTCTTCCTCCGTTTCTTGTTCTTCTTTGTTCTGTTGCTCCTTCAGGAGCTTCTCCTTCAGCTCCTCCTGCTCAAGTTTGGAGGCAGAAGCTCCAGACCGCCTGGTTGTATCGTGGTGAAGCAGCGTGATGTTGAGCAGAGTTGGGTTTTGTTCTATGACGGCGAACTGGACCTCGCGCGGCTGGAAGCCTTCGGCGAACACCTCGATGGAGTAGATGCCGGGCAACAGGATGCGCCAGAACTCACCCTCCTTCGTAGTTTGGAAGCCCACGTCTCTCCCTTTGATCTGAGATGAGATTAAGACATTGACATTGGTGAGATTAAGACAGGTGGATGCCAAAGCTGAGGATGTCTCATTGATTTGTATCCGTACAAGCAGTGGACTCACCTTCATTGATGCCCCTTCTATGGGCACTCCCCGCTCATCCTTGACGAATCCCTTAACTCCCCTGTGTGCTTCTCCAACAAACTGGAGGAGGGAGGCGCGATTGTCCTGCCAAAACTTGACCAGCTCGACGGCGGGCGGGAACTTGCAGCAGGACAGCTCCAGAGTGACCTCCATGCAGCCGTGCCAGATGTAGTTGTAGTCCTGCATGCCGCCCGTCAACGGGTACCACGCCGCTCCGTTCGTCGTCCCATTCGGGAACTGCGGCGCACCCACCTGTGGATCATGGCGAGTTGTGCGTCGCGATTCAGCACTGGGTCCGTAACGAAGGAGTGTCCTACCTTGCAAGGTTCCCCGAGGTACATTCTACCATGATTGAGGGAGTAAGTTGCGGCAAGATGCTTAAAGACGTCGTCGTCAGGCGTCAGCGAGGGCGAGGACAGCTGGGAACTAAAGATGGAGTTCGGCGTGTTGTCGAACGGGTACGAGGCGACGAGGGCGCCGCCGTGGATGTTGCCGGACAACACAAATTGAATCTTGGATATCCATTCTTTCACAGCCTCGGTCTCGGGCTGTGAGCGCTTGTTGTTCTGCTTGAAGTAGTCGGGGAAGTTGCGGTTTAAGTCAAAGCCGCGTGCGTTATACCTGAAACGGATGATTTATCCTCATGTCCTGATATCATAACAATAGAACTTGAAGCTCGCACGCTCTAACTCACCTCCCTTGTCCGCCCTGACACGTTCCCTCTGAGGCCACCTCGAACCCGTCCGGGTTCATGGACGGCATGATGTGGATGCGCGTGTTGTCGAGTAGCCAGCGGATGTAATAGTCCGAGTCATAATTCTGTACGAGATGAAGCGCCAGATGCAGCAGCATCTCTCTGCCCACGGCTTCGTTGCCGTGCATATTGGCCACGTACTTGACGTTCGGCCTGCCCACCATGTGGTCGTAGGGTGACCTCGAGACCACCAGCACCCACAACTCGCGCCCCTGAACGCTCTGGCCGATGGAGTAGAGCGCCGTCAGGTTGGAATACACCGTGCTGACATGGCGCAGGAACGTCGTCATGGAGGTGTAGTTATGATACTGCCAGCTCAACTGAAACGGTGGCTGACTACGAGGCTGCGGCCAGAGGCCGCTGCCGTGGTTCTGTCTCCCCGTGGATATGACTGCGCCGCGCACGTAGTTCACAGCGTACACATAAAAGTAGACGAAAGCGACGACGAAGCCGGCCACGTACCACGTGCCGGCCTTCATGGCGAAAGTGTACTTCTGATCGTCCTTTAGCACTGATCACTAGTTTTGTGTATTATTATAGTCTTTTTCGCCTGCTTGCATGCTGACTAGGTTAAGTCTCTGTACGTGCGCGTATGTGTGCAGCCTGGTGAAATCCTCCTTGGTCACGAGTAACGGTCTTTACCTGGACGAGCGCGGGCCCAACCGCGCGCGCGCACACACACAAGCACACTCACGCATACCAGCTTGGCTCTCCCGTGAGGAGCGCTCGAGCGCACAGGTGAAAAGAAACTTCCTCTACTTGGTGTGCGTGGAGCTCAACATAGTAGTCACCAGAGGAGATGTCAACGCACGCCAGAAACGCAACAGGTTCCGAGGATTTCGTAATGCGGAATACGCCAGAAGAAAGTGGGATCGTGCGTTGAAAAGAGCTGGAGAGCGCTATTATGCTCGCTACCATCTGGAAGAGCTCACTGCATGACGATCTGCTTAGGAGTGTATAAAGACTCGTGCTGGTCGCAGTCCAGCCACTGTGCACGTGCATCATCTACGTAGAGGTAATGAGGTCAATCGAGCGTGTAGTACAACAATGAAGACGAAACAGGGGTAAGAAATATCAGTCGTTGTCGTCCTTGTCCACGCTGATGTCGTACATCAGGCTGGAGACGCAGTCGAGCGCTGAGGAAAACTTCTTCTGGTATTGGCCACTTTCTTTGCGGTAGCATTCCATGGTGTTGTCGCCGACAAAGCAGCAGAAGAACTTGCCCACGCTGTTCCTCAGGGTGTCATTCTCCAGCGAGTTGCTCAGCTCTTGCAGCCAACTGTTGCCGTCCGAGACTGCCAGCGCGACGCGCGTGGTCAAGTCGTCGGTGTCCATGCGATCCTGAGCTGTTTCCCTGGGCTGCGCGACGCGAATAAATCCAACGGCATGGCCAAGCGCTGCCCAAGCGGCAAAGCCGGCGGCGATGACTGCGAGCACGAGGAACTTCTTGGCAGCGATGTAGACGAGGGGATCGTTGCCGAACAGCTGGAACAGGGCAGACATCCAGTTCTCAACAAGACTGGGTTGCACGTACGGTCCAATAGGAAAGAAGCGATCCACCTGTGCAAGAACGGCATGAAGTCATACATGGACAGTGCGTGTACCTACAGTATGAGTCGGCATCAGTGGCGCAATCAGCTAGAGCAGGAATCAGACTGTAGATGTCACACGGTACTTCTGGAATGTACAGACAAATCTCCTCCATTCCTGTGGCGCACACGGCAGACTTGGGCAAGCGTCCGGAGTACCAGCATGTGGGCACTTTTCGCATGACCCAGGGTCATACTCACAATACAGTACAAGTGTATGTTCCCTACAGTACTTCTGTATGTGCGGCTATTGCGAACTAAGCTCACAGATCATGTGTTGACTCTCACCTGATGTTGCAAACAGCACTGGGTTCGAGGAGTCCGACGGCAGTCAGTGGGACAGTACGGCTTCCACTTACGCTTGGAAAGCGTATTTGCTCTCGTCTGCGTCGACGGCGGAGGATGGGCCAGAGGGATTCCAAACAGAGGATCGATGTATGAAGACTGCGTCCAACGCTTTCTTCTTCGCGGGCCGTGCGAGATCTTGGGTCGAGAAGACAGCCTCAGGATGGAGAAGTCGTCGTCGTCGTCGTCTGGAGACACCTCGATGACCCCTCGAATGTGCGAGCTGTCGTAACTTCCTCTCCAGCTGTCCGGGCTGTGTCTGGAGTAGCCACCGTACGTCAGGCTCGGCCTGATCCCGACCTCCTGACCGTAGTAGCTCCAGAACAGATTTGGAAACTGGCCGGGCTCGCTCGAGGTGGGGGCAGAAGCGCGACCGAGAGAGTTAAACTGCCAAAAGGGCATCGGGGGGTCCAGGGACGCAGCCATGGTCAGGCAGAGGCTGATGGACACCATCAACGACGCCATGACCTCTGAGTACTGTGAAGTTGCCGGTCAAAAAGGTTGGCAGTTATTGTTATTGTGGGTGGAATGAGTGTCCAGATTTAGGTCATCTCCCTGGATTGGTCCGTCGCTACCTGCTCCGGGGCTGACCGGCGCCAACAGAAGAGGGAGCGACTCAAAATTGGAGGAATTTCGAGGGGAAATACCCAAAAATCGACGCTCACCTTGCCACTGAGCAGAGAAGACCATCTATGCGTTTATTGAAGCAAGTAGAGCTTGAACAACGGGACGAAGGAGTTCGACTGCAGCGTGGTGCACCTCACTCGTACTAAATACCTCCATTATATGCACTACGTGACACAGCAGAACCGTTACTACAAACTGTAGGTCATTTGTTTCTCAATCTTCAGGGCTGTCTGACCCTATCTCGATCTTCGCCGTCGTCTGTAGGACGTTGGCCGACGGCTTTGTGGGGCAGAGGATTCCCTCCGATCCGTCGGGTCTGATGCCGAATAACGTGCGCTCAATGCGGGTCGTCGTGTGCTCCTTCAGCGAGTAGTGGGCGCGCAGCTCGTCGGCCGGGAACCACCCTGCGGCCTCCGGCGCCAACAGAGTCACGCCGAAGTACCTTGGGTGAAAGGATGATTAAGTCCCGTTCAATCTCCATGACAACAAAGGTGAAGTGACTTTGTAGGAGGAAGGAGTGACCTGGAACGGCCACCAACACAGTGAACTCCAGTTCAAAGAACATTGGTAAATATAGCAATCCCTTTTTAGAGAAAAGTCAAGAAAGAAAAGATTTTATACGACACAGAATCCTCTGCTTTAGAGAGCAATGTCAGCATGGTTTCAAAGGTGCGTATTTCAAGAGGTGGCTCTGAAAGAGTGAACCATTGCCGGGTTCATTCTCAGAGAATAAAGCTTCAACTGTAGCTTTTGGAAATACTCATATATAAG